>OLOX01002855.1_pt1 | contig 13787 bp, 14 predicted proteins | sample 1672091 | NCBI WGS metagenome assembly OLOX01 (sample SAMEA3136644, study PRJEB25190) | human gut metagenome | reverse complement strand
TTTAGACATAAATATCTCCCCCCATGGAAACAGTGTTTTATTTCACTGTCTCTCACAGAGGGAGCATATCAGAAGGTCGGATAGCCCTTATCTATTCGTTTTTCCCGGCCAACCGGTACACGCAGCACCCGCCGTCCATGCCGCAGGGACGAAAGCCCAGCTTTTCCGCGATATGCCGGGTAGCCGCCTGCTGCGGATGGCATTCTATGACCGCGTCCCGGCCACTCTCCCGCGCCCGGCAAATCATCTGCCGGGTCAGAGCCAGGGCGTACCCCCTGCCCCACCGGTCAGAAGCCAAAACCCACCCCAGCTCCATGGACGTCTCGTCGTAGGGGTGATAGATCACATATCCCGCAAAGCCGCGGCCGTCCTCCACCGCCCAGATCAGCGGCTCACGGCCCATGCCCGCCTTTTGCAGGAACGCCTCCGTCTGCGCCCGGGTGAAGGGCGGCTCCAGATACCGCATCACCGCCGGATCCGACAGCAGCCGGTGCAGGGGCTCCAGGTCCTCCGCCGTCAGCCTGCGGATATGCAGCGCTTCCGTCTCATGCATGGCAGCATCCCCCTTTACCGCAGCCAATCCGGCAGAGAATGGCTCTGGACGCTGCTGACCATCCCCATGGCCGCAAACAGCGTCACAATGGACGAGCCGCCATAGCTGAAAAACGGCAGCGTCAGGCCCACCACCGGCATCACAAACAGACACATGCCCACGTTGCTGATGGTCTGGAAGATCAGGACCGCCGCCACACCCACGCAAACATAGCTCTCTATGGTGTTTCGGGCGTTTTTCGCCACCATCAGGCACCGCACGATGATGGCCGTCAGCAAAATCAGCACCGCCAGACACCCCAGCATCCCCAGCTCCTCGCCGATGGCGGAGAAGATGAAGTCCGTGTACCGGAAGGGCAGACTGCCGGAATACTCGCCCTGGGTCTGGATGCCGTGGAACAGTCCCTGCCCCGTCAGCTTGCCGCCGCCCAGCGCCAGAAGGCTCCGGGTCTGCTGCCAGCCTGCGCCCAGAGGGTCCAGGCTGTGGTCAAAGACCACCATAAACCGCTCCTTCATATAGTCCGGAATCTTATCCAGCTCCCACAACAGATAAAACGCCGCGCCGCCGCCCAGCAGCGCGATGACAAACCACCGGGCCGCCACCCCGGCCACAAAGGCCATGGCGGCAAAGACGAACGCATACACCAGGGCGCTGCCCATATCCGAGGAGATGGCGTAATACAGCCCCACCATCAGCAGCAGATGTCCGCCCAGAAACGCAACGGACCGCAGGGACCTTAGTCCCCAGTGCTCCTTCACCCACACCAGCTGCTTGCTGAGCACCAGGATAAACGTCAGCTTCACGATCTCCGCCGGCTGAATATTGGCCGGAAAGCCCCGGATGCCCAGCCAGGCCCGGTTGCCGTTATTTTCAATGCCCAGAGGTGTTTTCAGCAGCAGGAACAGGACGATGCCGAAGCCCAGCAGCCACTTCCACCGCTTGGATGCCTCCGTCAGGTCGATCTGGGACATGAGGAAATAGATCCCCACCCCCAGCACAATGGCGCAGGCCTGGACAATGACCATCTTCCGTGAGCCCAGAAAATTGGTGGCGCTGGCGATCATCACCAGCCCGAACAGCGCCGCCCCGCAGCAAAGGCACAGCAGCAGCCAGTCGGCCTGCCGCAAAATATCCAAAATGCTATCTTTGATTCGTTTCAGCATGAAAGGCTCCTCTTGTAAAAACCGTTGGAAGGAAACACAATGTCCCTTTAGTATACCATAAGAAGCTTTTCCTGTAAACCGGATTTCCACTTTTCCGGGCCGGGCGGCGTTCAGAAAATAGATGGACCCGCCGCAGGCATCCGATGCCGCATCCTGGCGTTTTACCGGGCTCATCGCATTGGAGTCGGTGCTGTATCCGTCTGCCTCTGAGCCGACGGCCCGCAGCTGAAAAAAAGCGCTGACCGCGCTCTATCGTGCGGTCAGCGTTTTTTTTACGTCAGTTTTTCGTCACCGTGCCGTCGATATGGACGGTGCACACCTGCCAGGGCATATCCTTACCGCACTGCTCCACGGCCCGACGGGCAGCCATCTCCAGCCCGCCGCAGCAGGGCACCTCCATCCGCAGCACCGTTACGGAGCGAATGCTGTTGCCCCGAAGGATCTCCGCCAGCTTTCCGGTATAGTCCACTCCGTCCAGCTTGGGACAGCCGATGAGGCATACCCGCCCGGCCAGAAACCGGCTATGAAAATCGGCATAGGCAAACGCCGTGCAGTCCGCCGCGATCAGCAGCTCCGCCCCGTCAAAATACGGGGCCCGGGTGGGAACCAGCTTGATCTGTACCGGCCAGTTGGTAAGCTGGCTCTCCGTCTCCCCGCCGGGTGCCGGCGGTGCGGGCTTTTTGTGCATCAGCTGGCGGATAGCCGTGCCGGGACAGCCGGTGTGGGCCTGTTTTTTTGCCGCCTGGGCAGCCTTCACCGCCGCCTCGTCATAGGCGGGAGCCTCTCGCTCCTCAAAGGTGATGGCCCCGGTGGGACAGGCCGGCAGACAATCCCCCAGCCCGTCACAGTAGTGCTCCCGCATGAGCCGGGCCTTGCCGTCCACCATGTCGATGGCGCCCTCATGGCACGCCTTGGCACAGGCCCCGCAGCCGTTGCACTTGTCCTGGTCTATGTGAATGATCCTGCGAATCATCAAATGAGTCCTCCTTATTTCCAATGATACGCCTGTGAGTATACGCCCAACGCCCGCTCTTGTCTGTCGCAATTGCAACACTTGACGGACCGAAAAATATTTGCTATCATATGATTAACATTTCAGTTAATTGTTAAATGACGGAGGAACTCATCGTGTCGCTGCAAAATACGCTGCGGGCGCTGGCGGACCCCACCCGGCGGGCCATATTGGAGCTGCTGCGGGACGGACGCAAAAGCGCCGGAGAACTGGCGGACCACTTTGCGATCAGCGCCGCCGCCGTATCCCGGCACCTGTCGGTGCTGAAGGAGGCGGACCTGATCCGGGATGACCGCCGGGGAAAATTCATATTCTATGAGCTGAACGCCTCGGTGCTGGAGGAGATCCTGCTGTGGCTGACCCGGCTGAAGGGAAACGGGCAACATGTGGAAAACCCATAAGCGCACCATTGTCCTCACCCTGGCGGCATACGCAGTCCTTTCCATATGAGGAAAATCCCGGAAATTTATACAGTGTAGGCGGCGAATTCTCACGGATTCGCCGCCTGATTTCGCTTTTTCCCGGTGAATCTTCCGATTTTTTGCGGGAATCCCCATTTTTTGTTGACTTCATTTCCGTATACATGCTACAATAAATTTTGTATGAAGATTTTTGCCCTTATCGCAAAAATCACTTAACGGCTTTTTGCCGTATGCATGAGAGAGGAATGAGGAACCCCCCATGGTCATGTGTATCTTTTTGTTCCTGCTGTGGCTGATCCTGAACGGAAAAGTCACGCTGGAGATCTGCCTGTTCGGCGTGGTCACCACCGGTGCGGTCTACGCGTTCTGCGTGGCTGCCCTGGGCTGCCGGCCCCAGGCGGAGCGGCGATTTCTGAAGCGCCTGGGCGGCTATGTTGTCTACGGTGCGATCCTTGTGCGGGAGATCATCCGGGCCAACCTGGCTGTGATGCGGGTGATCTGGTCCCGGAAGCCGGACTATCACCCTGCCATCGTCCGGGTCCACGCGCCCCTGGAAAAGCCCGTCTCCCGGATGCTGCTGTCCAACTCCATCACCCTGACCCCCGGCACTGTGACGGTGCGCCAGGAAGGAGAGGACTACCTGGTGCTGTGCCTGAATAAGGCTCATGCCGCCGACATCCCGGATTGGAGTCTGACCCGGCTCCTGCGGAAAATGGAGGGCCCGGAATGGAACTGATCCAACAGTGCTATCACTATCTGTTCTGGGGCGCGCTGGTGCTTCTGGGTCTGGGCCTGCTGGCAGTGATGGTCTATATCATCCGGGCCCGGCTGACGGCGGACCGCATCATCGGCATCAACCTTACCGGCACGCTGGTGGCCATTATCATCGCCATCCTGGCCTATCTGCTGGGCGAGGACTACCTGGCGGACGTGGCCATCGTGTATGTGGTGCTGTCGTTTATCGCGGTAATGCTGCTGTGCCGCATTTACATCAACCTGTACCAGCGCAAGCGGCAGGACAAGAAGGAGGACGAATCGCATGACCGGTGAATGGATCCGCTTCGGCCTGACGGCTCTGTGCGTGCTGGCCGGGTGCTTTGCCCTGCTGACCGCCATGGTGGGCCTGTTTCGCTTTGACTTTACCCTGAACCGGCTCCATGCCGCCTCCATAGCCGACACCCTGGGTCTTTCCCTGCTGGTGCTGGCGGTAATGCTGGCGGTGGGCCTGCGCCCGGTGCTGTGGAAGCTGCTGCTGGTGGTGATCCTCCAGTGGTGCACCTCTCCCCTGTCCGGCCATATGCTGGCCCAGTTTGAGTACCGGGTGAACCAGAATCTGGAGCAGCACCTGGAGCTGCCCGACGGAGAACAGGAGGCCGGTCAATGAGTACGGTCTTCCGCATCCTCCTGCTGATCGGCCTGTTGGTCTGTGCCGTGGCCACCGCTCTGGTGAAAAAGCCCATGCGTGCTGTCATCATCTACATGGCCTATTCCATCATCATGTCCGTGGTGTGGCTGCTGCTGGAATCTCCGGATCTGGCCATCACCGAGGCCGCCGTGGGCGCAGGCATCACGGGCATTCTGTTTTTCCTGACCCTGCGGCGTATCAACCTCATTGACAAGGACGCGGAGCATGAGGCCCGCAGAGAGGAGGACCACCATGACGACACCCTCTGAGCCCTCCCTGGTGCAGCTCTGGCTCCACGGCGGCCTGGACCTGTCCGAGCAGCTGCAAAAGGAGCCTCCGGAGTGTCCGGCTGAAAACGTCTCCGCTCATCCGACCCCCCACCGGGACCGGACGCTGGTGGAGCAGGGAGTCCACCGGTCCCTGCGGCTGTACAACGTGCTGGCAGGCCTTCTGTGCGTGGTGCTGTCGGCCCTCATGCTGCTGACGGCAGCGGACCTGCCCCCCTACGGCTCCGATACCGCCCCCACCGTCAACGAGGTAGCCCAGCACTATGTGGAGCAGGGCACCCAGGAGACCGGCGCGGTAAACACCGTGGCCGGCATGATCCTGGACTACCGTGCCTTCGATACCCTGGGCGAATCCTTTGTGCTGTTCACCGCCATGTGCGCCGTGACCATCCTGCTCAACCGCTCCGGCAAAAGGCGCTGGCTTCTCCAGCCCGACGTGGTGGACTATGCCTCGGACCCCATCGTGGCCCCCATGAGCAAGTTTCTCATTCCGGTGATCCTGGTGTTCGGCATCTATATTCTTCTCAACGGCCACCTGTCCCCCGGCGGCGGCTTCTCCGGCGGTGCCATTCTGGCAGCGGGGCTGATGCTGTTTGCCATGGTGTGGGGCGATGCGGCGGCCTCCGCCGTGCTGCGGCCCCGGCGGCTCCAGACGGTGGTGCTGTGCTCCCTGGGCTTTTACTGCCTGGCCAAGAGCTACTCCTTCTATACCGGCGCCAATCACCTGCACTCTGTCATCTCCCCCGGCACCCCGGGCCGCATTCTGTCCGCCGGGCTGATTCTGCCCCTGAACGTGGCGGTGGGCTTCGTGGTGTGCTGCACCATGTACAGCCTTTATATGTACTTCAGAAGGGGGGAGCTATGATGCTGAAGGCCCTTGCTTCCAATTACGAGCTGGTGGTAGCCATTCTGGTGTTCGTCATCGGCTTCTGCATGCTGCTGTTTGACCGGAACCTGCTGAAAAAGGTCATCGGCCTGGACATTATGGATTCCGGCGTGTTTCTGCTGCTGGCAGACCGCGGCTATATCACCGGCCGCACCGTTCCCATCATCGTGGACGGCGTCACCTCTATGGAGCACTACGTCAACCCCATCCCTGCGGGCCTGGTGCTGACGGGCATCGTGGTGTCCGTCAGTGTGTCGGCTGTGATGCTGTCCCTGACCGTCCGCATTTACCAGACCTACCGCACCCTGGACATGGACAAGCTGTATATGATGATGTCCCATAAAAAGCGGCGGAAGGAGGACGGCGAGCAATGAGCTTTGTGCAGAATTTCCCCTTCTTCTCCATCATTCTGTCCCTGGTATGCGCCGTGGTGTCCTTTGCGGCCAACGCCCGCTGGGCCCGGCGGCTGAGCATTTTCCTGCTGTCTGCCAGCGTGGTGCTCCAGGGCTCCCTCCTGGTCTACTGCACCGTTCACCACGTTCGCTACTCCTATATGATGGGTCACTACCCCGCCCCTTGGGGCAACGAGTTGACGGCAGGGATCCTGGAGCCCTTCCTGGCCATGCTGTTTGCCGGGGTGATGCTCCTGTGCGTCCTGGGCGGCATGGGCCGCATCCTGCGGGATGTCCCCGCCGACAAGCAGAAGCTCTACTGGGTCATGGTGGACCTGGCCCATGTGGCGCTGATGGCCCTGTGCTACACCAACGACATTTTCACCGGCTATGTGTTCATCGAGGTGCTGACCATCGCCTCCTGCGCCCTGCTGTCGGTGCGCCGGGGCGGACGTGCCCTGATCGCCTCCGCCCGCTATATGATTTTCGCCCTGATGGGCTCCGGCCTGTTCCTGATCGGCGTCATCTTCACCTATTCCGTCACCGGCCACCTGCTATTCCCCCAGCTGCACACCGCCATTGCGGACCTGTGGGCCTCCGGCGGGCACCGGTTCTCCGTGACCATGTCCCTGGGCCTGATGACGGCGGGCCTAGCCATCAAAAGCGGCCTGTTTCCCTTCCATCTGTGGATGCCCGATACCTATGGGCAGGCCACTCCCGCCTCCTCGGGCATCCTGTCCGGCGTGGTGTCCAAGGGGTATATCGTGTTTCTCATCAAGGTCATCTACCAGGTCATCGGCATCGACGTCTTTGCTGCCACCGGCATCCAGACGGTGCTGCTGCTGTTCGGCATCGGCGGCATGATCGCAGGCTCCGTCTCCGCCATCTTCGCCCGGCGGCTGACCACCATGATCGCCTTCTCCTCCGCCGCCCAGATCGGCTACATCTATATGGGCCTGGGCATGGGGACCCAGGCCGCCCTGGCGGCGGTGCTGTTCCAGATCGTGTCCCACGCCCTGACCAAGCCCATGCTGTTTCTGTCCGGTGCGGACCTGGTGGCCGCCTCCGGCGGACACCAGGACTTCAACAGCCTCCGGGCCGCCGCCCACCGGGACCCCACCGCCGGCTGCGTATTCACCGTGGGCGCCCTGTCCATGGTAGGCATCCCCATTTTCGCCGGCTTCATCCCCAAGCTGTATTTTGCCGCTGCGGCGTTCCACATGGGCTGGCGCACCTGGGCGGTGCTGCTGGCGCTGGCCCTGTCCACCCTGCTGAACGTGCTGTATTTCCTGTATACCACGCTGCTGCTCTGGGTGCCGGAGGCCGAAACGGAGCACACACGCCGCCTGCTCTGGGCCAGTGTGCCGGGCCTTGTATTCGTGGCCCTGAACATCGCTGTTGGTCTGCGGTCCTATGGGCTCATGGACCTGTTCCGTCAGGGCATGGACCTGTTCTGTCAGTGAGAAAGGGAGGAATCGAATATGCTGTATCTCATCCTCCTGCTGCCTCTGGCGCTGGCGGCCCTGAGCCTGATCCGGAACGACCGGGCCCGCACGGTGATCCTGGCCGCGGGCCAGGTCCTGCTGCTGGCGCTGCTGATCGGTGCCTGCACCCTGGGCGACATGGCCACACCGGTGTGGCACATGACCGCCGACCTGACGTTTTCCCTGCGGCTGGACGGCCTGGGCCGGTTCTTCTGCCTGCTGACCGCCGTGTGCTGGCTTCTGACCATCCCCTATGCCTCCGTCTACATGACCCACGAGGGGCACCATCCCCGTTTTTACGCATTTCTGATGCTGACGGAGGCGGCGGTGCTGGGCGCGGCCCTGGCGGCGGATCTGGTAACTCTGTACCTGTTTTATGAGCTCACCACCCTGCTGTCCTTCCCCCTGGTGCTGCACACCCAGCGGCCCAAGGCCCTGCTGGGCGCGGTAAAATACCTGTACTACTCCGTCTGCGGCGGCTTCATCGCCCTGTTCGGCGTGGTGCTGCTGGCCCAGCAATCCTCCCTGACCTTCGTCCGTGGCGGCTATTTCCAGACGCTCTCTCCTACCCTGCTGGCTGCATCGTTTCTGATGCTGCTGGGCTTCGGGGCCAAGGCGGGTCTGTACCCCCTGCACAACTGGCTGCCCTCGGCCCATCCCGTGGCCCCGGCCCCGGCCCACGCCCTGCTCTCCGGCATCATCGCCAAGGTGGGGGCCATCGCTGCCATCCGGGTCATTTACTTCACCGTAGGCGCAGAGGCTCTGCGGGGCACCTGGGTCCAGACCGTGTGCATCGTTCTGACCCTGGTGACCATCTTCATGGGCTCGTTTATGGGCTGCACGGAAAACGGCCTGAAAAAGCGTCTGGCCTACTCCAGCATTTCCCAGATCTCCTATGTGCTGCTGGGCGTATTCCTCATGACTCCGGTGGGTCTGCTGGGGGGGCTTTTGCAGCTGCTGTTCCACGCCCTGGCCAAGATCGGCGTGTTCCAGTCCGCCGGCTCCATCATTTTCCTGACGGAAACGGAAACCATCGACGGCTTCCCGGGTCTGGGCCGCCGGATCCCCGTCACCATGGGCTGCTTTGCCGCCCTGGCTCTGTCCCTGGTGGGCATCCCCCCCTTCGGCGGCTTCTTCAGCAAATGGTATCTGGCTCTGGGAGCCCTGGACGGCATGTCCGCCCCCCTGTGCTATATCATTCCGGCGGTGCTGCTGATCTCGGCGCTTTTGACGGCGGCCTATCTGTTTCCGCCGCTGTGCCGCGCCTTCTTTCCGGGGCAGGATTTCCCGGCCCAGAGCCGGGTCCGGGAGCCGCTGCTGCTGGTGCTGTCTCTGGCACTGTTCGCCGCAGCCAGCCTGATCCTGGGCCTGCTGTCCGGCATCACTGTCCCCGTGATGGAGCACATCACCGGGTCCATTCTGTAAGGAGGTGCGCCATATGAATGGAATTCTTCTCCTTCTGCCGGTGTTCCTGCCGCTGGTGCTGGGCCTGCTGTCCTATTTCCTGCCCATCCGCAGCGAGAGCTGCCGCCGCCTGGTATACAGCCTCCTGATCCTAGGCACCACGGCCCTGGCCTGGGCGGCCATCCTCCTGTGCGATGACGGCATGTTCACCCTGCTGCACTTTTCCCACCGGCTGACCATCGCCTTCCGCATGGACGGGGCTGCCCGTCTGTTTGCGGGGTTGTCTGCCACCCTGTGGCCCTTCACCATGCTCTATGGCTTTGACTACATGCGCCACGAAAAGCACCTGCACATGTTCTGGGCATTTTTCACGGCATCCTTCGGCGTCACTCTGGGCATTGCCTTCTCCGCCAACATGATGACCATGTACCTGTTCTATGAGCTGCTGACTCTGGCCACCCTGCCCCTGGTGATGCAGCCCATGACCAAGGCCGCCAAAAAGGCCGGCGTCAAGTACCTGGTATACTCCATCTCCGGCGCGGCCCTGGCGTTTATCGGGCTGGTGTTCCTGGCCATCCACGATGCTTCGGACTTCTCCCTGGGCGGCCACCTGGCGGGCTATGACGGAGATCTGTCCATGCTGCTGGCGGTGTTCTCCCTGTCCTTTGTGGGCTTCGGGGTCAAGGCCGCCATTTGGCCGCTGCACGGTTGGCTTCCCTCGGCGGCGGTGGCCCCCACCCCCGTCACGGCCCTGCTCCACGCGGTGGCGGTGGTAAAGGCCGGTGCCTTCGCCTGCATCCGCCTGATCTATTACAGCTTCGGCCCGGACATTCTGTCCGGTACCTGGGCCCAGCAGCTGGCGCTGCTGCTGCCCATCATCACCATTGTATACGGCTCCTGCATGTCCCTGAAGCAGCGGCACTTCAAGCTGCGGCTGGCTTACTCCACGGTGTCGAACCTGTCGTATATTCTGTTTGCCGCCGCCCTGATGACCACCCAGGCCCTGGCAGCGTCCTTCCTGCACCTGATCGTCCACTCGGTGGTAAAGATCATGGCCTTCTTCACGGCCGGTGCGGTGCTGCATTACGCCCACCGGGAGTATGTGCCCCAGCTGGAGGGCCTGGCCCGGTACATGCCGGTGACCTTCGCCTGCTTCACGGTGGCGGCCTGCGCCCTGACGGGGATCCCCCCCTTCAATGGCTTCGTCAGCAAGTGGTACATTGCCCGGGCGGCGGTGGATATCGGCGGCTGGCTGCCGCTGGTGGGCTTCGCAGCCCTGCTGGTGTCGGCCCTGCTGACGGCGGTCTACATGTTCCAGGTGGTGCTGAAGGCCTGGTTCCCCCGGACGGAGGCCCCGGCCATCCCCGAGGGCTCCGCTCATGAGGCGGGCTGGATGATGACGGTGCCCACCGCCGTGCTGGCGGCGGCGTGTCTGGTCATGGGCCTGTTTCCCCGGTGGCTGCTGGATGTGATCGGAAAGGCGGTGGGCCTGTGATGCTGCTTCTTCTGATCCTGCTGCCCCTGATGGGGTCCGTTCCCCTGCTGCTCGTCCGCAGCGAAAGCGAGACGCGACTGGGCCGCTGGTCCTGCGCCGTCACGGGGCTGACGCTTCTGGTGATGGTGCTGGCTGTATGCACCCGGTTTGGCGTTTCCCTGGATATCCCCCTGTGCGGCATCCACTTTACTCTGGACGGCTTCCGGGCCATCTATGGATTGGTAGTCAGCTTCATGTGGTTCGTGTCCGCCCTGCTGACGCCCCAGTATTTCCGGGGCCACCACCACCTGCGGCGCTACCACTTTTTCTTCCTGCTGTGTCTGAGCTTTACCCTGGGTGTATTCCTGTCGGCGGACCTGTATACCACCTTCCTGTTCTTCGAGCTCATGAGCCTCAGCTCCTACGCCTGGGTGGTGCAGGAGGAATCTCCTGACGCTCTGGACGCCGGCAAAACCTACCTGGCCATTGCGGTGCTGGGCGGCCTTGTGACCCTGATGGGCCTGTTCCTGCTGTACCGGCTGACGGGCACCCTGGTCATCGCCCAACTGCCTGACGCCTGCGCCATGGTAACGGACCGGGGGCAGCTGTGGGCGGCGGCCCTGTGCATCCTGTTCGGCTTTGCGGCCAAGGCGGGCGTGTTTCCCCTGCATATCTGGCTGCCCAAGGCCCACCCGGTGGCCCCGGCTCCGGCCAGTGCCCTGCTGTCCGGCGTCCTCACCAAGGCGGGCATCTTTGGCGCCCTGATCATCACGGCGGACATCCTCCCCGGCGAGCACCGGTGGGGTGTTCTGCTGCTGGTGCTGGGGGCGGTGACCATGGTGCTGGGCGCGGCTATCGCCGTGTTCTCCAACAACCTCAAGTATATTCTGGCCTGCTCCTCCCTGTCCCAGATCGGCTTTATCCTGGTGGGAACGGCGGCCCTGTCCCTGCTGGGGCAGCACAATGCCCTGGCCGCCCACGGTACGGTGCTGTACATGATGAACCACTCCCTGGTAAAGCTGACCCTGTTCCTGCTGGCCGGTGTGGTGTACTGCAATACCCACGCCCTGGACCTGAACCAGATTCGCGGCTATGGCCGGGGAAAGCCCCTGCTGCACGGCCTGTTTCTGTGCGGTGCCTGTTCTCTGGCAGGTATTCCGGGCTTTCTGGGCTATATCAGCAAAACCCTGGTTCATGAGTCCCTGGTAGAGCTGGCCGCCGAAAGCGGCAGTCCGGGCGTTACGGCGGTGGAGTGGCTGTTTCTGTTCTCCGGCGGCTTGACGGCGGCGTATCTCACCAAGATCTATGTGGCCCTGTTCTGGCAGAAGCCCATCTCCCCCACCGGTAAGACCTGGGGCACGCCTATGACCGTCACGGCGCTGGTGCTGGCGGCGCTGCCTCTGCCGGTGCTGGGGCTGCTGCCCCATGGGCTGGCGGAGCCGGTGGCCGCTCTGGCCCTTCCCTTTGTGGGCGGGCATCCCTTTGGCCACGCCGTTCACTACCTGGCCTGGGAAAATCTCAAGGGCGTGGCCATTTCCCTGACCATCGGCATGGCGGTGTATTTTCTGTTCATCCGCCTGGTGCTCATGGACCGCAAGGGCGCGGAGGCCGTGTATCTGGAGCGCTGGCCCCGGTGGCTGAGCCTGGAGGAACGGGTTTATCGCCCGGTCATCCGGGGCCTGTACCGGGTGCTGAACGTGGTGATGCGGGCGGTATGCGACGCGCTGGACTTCCTGGTGCTGGTGGCCCGGCGGACCTTCCTGCGGGACTCCCGGCCCCGGCGCCACAGATCTCCCCGCAGCGCCATGATCCACGCCATGACCCACGGCGGCCAGCGCACGGAACAGGAGGCCGCCGACCGGCTGGGCACCATCCTGGACACCCTCCGCCGGATGGAGGGCAGCCTGTCCTATGCCCTGCTGATGGCCTGCCTGGGATTGTGCATCGTCCTGGTGTGCATCCTGCTGTACGTCTTTTAAGACAAATTGATCCGGTTGCCACGCTATGCGCGGCAACCGGATTTTTGATTGTTATTCCTACTGTGCGTATTATTTCGCTATTTTTGTCCTGATACAAGGCGGGACAAGGCCGGGACAGAGGCCAAAAAAGGCGGGACACAGGCGGGATAAGCCGGGACAAACCGGGCGCGGCGAGGATGTGCCGCCTGCCCCACCGGAGGAAGCCGTCAACAGCGCATTCCCAATGAAAACCGGGGGTCCTGCACCCGCAGGACCCCCGGTTCAGTTATTGGATCATTGTCCGTCGTTCGGCTTAGAAGCAGCCCTGCTCCATCATAGCTTCGGCGACCTTCTTGAAGCCGGCGATGTTGGCGCCAGCCACCAGGTCGTAGCCCAGACCGTACTCGGCAGCGGCATCGGCGGATTCCTTGTGGATGGTCTTCATCATCTTGTGCAGCTGAGCATCGACTTCCTCGGCAGTCCAGACCAGACGCTCGGAGTTCTGCGCCATCTCCAGAGCGGAGACGCCCACGCCGCCGGCGTTAACAGCCTTGGAGGGAGCCACGATGATGCCCTTCTGCTGACGCAGGAAGTTCAGAGCGTCGTTGGTGGTGGGCATATTGGCCACCTCAATGTAATACTTCACGCCGGAGACGGCGATCTTCTGGGCAGACTCCATGCGGACGTCGTTCTGCATGGCGGCGGGCATATACACGTCAACATCCTTGACACCCCAGCACTTTTCGCCGGCCACGAACTCGCAGCCGAACTTGTCGGCGTAGGGCTTGCAGTGCATGGGATCCTTGGCGCGCATTTCCAGGATGAAGTTCAGCTTCTCGTCGGTGATGACACCGTCGGGATCGTGAACGTAACCGTCGGGACCGGCAAAGTAGGTGACGGCGGCGCCCAGCTGAGCGGCCTTCTTCATGATGCCCCAGCCCACGTTGCCGTAGCCGGAGATGGCGATACGCTTGCCCTCGATGGTGTCGTTCTCGTGCTTGAGCACTTCCTGCAGATAGTAGATGGCGCCGTAGCCGGTGGCCTCGGGACGGATCAGGGAACCGCCGTAGCTCAGGCCCTTGCCGGTGAGCACGCCGTTCTCCCACACGCCCTTCAGGCGGCGGTACTGGCCATACAGGTAGCCGATCTCGCGGCCGCCAACGCCCATGTCACCGGCGGGAACGTCGATGTCCGGCCCGATGTAGCGGTACAGAGCGGTCATGAAGCTCTGGCAGAAGCGCATGACTTCGGCGTCGGACTTGCCGGCGGGATCGAAGTCGGAGCCGCCCTTGGCGCCGCCCATGGGCAGGCCGGTCAGGCTGTTCTTGAAGGTCTGCTCGAAGCCGA
>OLOX01002853.1_pt1 | contig 13792 bp, 14 predicted proteins | sample 1672091 | NCBI WGS metagenome assembly OLOX01 (sample SAMEA3136644, study PRJEB25190) | human gut metagenome | reverse complement strand
CGGTGTACACGTTCGCACCGGAAGCGTCCTGCGTGACCATGCTGCGCGGGCGGCCGCCGAAATCGTAATCGCTGCGCGCGATGGTGTTCAGGCGGTTGTTGCGCACCCAGGCCACGCCGCCGCGGGCGTTGTAGGCATACTCGTAGCGCGGCGCGGTATCGCCGCCGAAGCGGATGTCCTTCAGCCGGCGGAAATCATCGTATCCGTACATCACCTCCTGCGGGGATGAAGCGGCGCTGTTGCCGTAGCTTACCTTCTGCAGCGTGCCGTCGGCGTTGTACACATTGCGCGACAGCAGGCGGCTGCCCACATGGGTTTCGGTGGGGCGGCCCACAGCGTCATACGCAAAGCGATACGTCACGTCGTTCGCCGCGCTGTCGTCCGTATTGTGGGATACGGTCTTAAGGCGGTCGTTTTCGTAAGCGTAGGCGTTTTTGTACTGCTTGCCGCCGGCGGAAGCGGATACCTGCGTGACGCGGCGCGCGCTGTCGTAGGCATACTGCACCTGCTGGCCGTTGGGATCGGTCACGGCGCGGGTCAGGTCGGTATTCTCATCGATATCGTGCGTGACCGTTTTGCCGCGCGCATCGGTTTGAGACAGGATATGGTTGCCGTTGTGCTGATAGGCGGTGCCGGATACGATCTGCGGGGTCTGCGCATCCGCATGCCGCAGCACTGAACGAACCACGCCTCCATGCTCATTGTACGAAAATTCCTGCAGGGTGTCAACATGGACGACATGCAAAAGCGGAGCTTCCGAAGAAGCTCCGCCAATGTTAGATAGTGTCTACCTGAGATCAAGCCAAAACAGCCAGCCAAATAGCGATGCATCTGATGTGAACAGCAGAAAGGAAAGAGGAAGAGTTTTTCGCATAGCGCGTAGCGATCCCCCTCCAGCGTTTTAACCACAGAAAAGCATTCTCTACAAGATGCCTGATTTTGTAGAGATAGCGGTCATATTCGCGCTGTTCCTTACGGTTCTTCTTGGGCGGGATGACAACGTTTATTCCGGCCGAAAGCGCGAAAGCAACGATTTCCGATGTGTCATAGCCACGATCGGCCAGAAGATTTTGGGCGTCTATTCCCTCGATAAGGTGTATAGCCTCCTTGCAATCAGCTCGGGTGCCTTCTGTGATAATCGCTCTGACCGGCATACCAGACGAATCCACGGCAAGGTGAATCTTGGTGTTGAGCCCCCTTTTGTGCGGCTCATATCCTGATTGCCGCCCTTTGCTCCGGCAGCGTGAGGATGAACCTTGCAATGACTTGCATCAATCATAAGCCATTCATAATCCGGGTCGTCTATCAATGCTTCGAGAATCTTCTCCCATATGCCTTTATCCCGCCATCGGCGAAACCGTTGATGAACGGATCCCCATTTTCCGTAGTCTGGCGGCAGATCACGCCATGGCGCTCCGGTGCGAAGAATCCAGAACACTCCGTTGATAAATCTGCGGTTGTCCTCCGCGATGCCGCCCCATTGCCCTCGCTGTCCCGGCAGCATTGGCTCTAAAATGGTCCATGCTTTGTCACTGATATCATGCCGATGCTGTGATTTCTCCATGATGACACCCTCTTCGTTGTGATAGTGCCATTATACCACTTAACTCATGTAGACACAACCTAAGAATCCGTATGCTATTATAGCCGTTATCCCGCGCCGCGTCCTTTCATATTGTGACTATCCCAGGTCACAAACCGCGCAGAAAAACAGAAAATTTTGTTTTTATGCAATAAAACGGCTTGCTTTTCAGTCTATACCATGAGATAGTTGAGATACAAAGGAGGTGCGGCATGGAGAAGGAAGCCTTTGAGCGCGAGCTGCTGGCGCTGACGGATACGCTGTATCGCGTGTCGGCCAGCATCCTGCCGCGCCAGTGCGACCGCGAGGACGCCATCCAGGAAAGCATCCTGACCGCATTGCAGAAGCGCGAGCGGCTGCGGGACGACGGCGCGCTGCGCGCCTGGGTGGTACGAATCCTGGTGAACAACTGTTATGATATCCTGCGCTCGCAGAAGCGCGAAACCAGCCTGCCGCCCGATCAGGCGGAGATCATGCGCTGGGACGCGTCGCCGGACGCGGACCTGATGATGCGCGATCTGCTGCTTGGCCTGGCCGATGAATACCGCCTGCCGCTGATGCTTTTTTATGCGGAAGGCTACAGGATACGCGAGATAGCTGAAATCCTGCACCTGCCGCAGGGTACGGTGCAATCCCGCCTGCACCGCGCCAAAAAGCTGCTGCGGCAAAGCATGGCCCTTGAAAAGGAGATGAGCGAGAGATGAAGCCCTCACGACTGCGTTGCGTCTTTGGCTCCACGCCTGCCAGCGTGCGCCGCACGGTGGAAAAGGCCGCGCGCAATCCTGCGCCGCAGCCTGCCCGCCAGCACGGTTATCCTGCCGAAGCAAACGATCCTCCCGCGCCGCCCAGCCGCGCGCGCTTCTTTGCGCTGCTGATCCCCGCCGCGCTGCTGCTGGCGCTGACGGCGCTGCTGGCCTTCAGCAGCGGCAGGCTGCCGCTGTAACGGCCTTACTGCGCCCAGAGATCGCCGAATATTTCGCGCATTTGCGCATCGGTAAGCGAAAAGAACCTTTGCGCGTCCCACATCATTTCAGATATGCGCGGGGTAGCGCCGCCGATAAAATCGCGCAGCTGCTGCACATATTGCTGCCAGGTGCCCACGCTGAAGCCCCAGCGGGCTTGATTGCGGGCGATGTCCGCGCCTACCTGCTCGGCCAGGGCGTTTAGCTGTGATAGCACACGCTGCGTATCATAGGTGGTGCGCAGGTGCATGGCCAGGCGGGACAGGAACAGCGCCTTGAAATCCTCGTTTTTCAGCAGTGCGGTGATGACCACGGTGTTTAATTCCGTATCCTCGCGGCCAGCCTGCAAGGCGTCGCTGAGGGGACGTTCCTCAAACAGCGCGGCGAAATCCACATCGAAATTCACGATGTGCCAGCGTCCATCCCCGCCACGGCTGCGGCAGACGCGGATATTGTTAAAGTCCTTGTCGCCCGTATAGGCGCGGGCGATATAATAATCGATAAAGCTCTCGGTGCACAGCTGAGAAAGCACGTATTGATAGTTGGTTTCATCCTGCAAATCGCTGCGGCGGCAGAAATCGTTCAGGCGGATCCAGTCCGTTTTATCGCCGTATTCCTGCCGCGTCCAGCCGTTTACCATGTCGATATCATCTTCGTCGCCGCCCAGGTAGGCCACCGCAAAGGCCGCGTCCGCGCGCTCGCGGATGAAATAGACGCCGTAATACTGGCCGTTCAAAAACAGATTGACCGGCTTATATTGCTGGCAAAGCACCTCGGGCATGGTTTCGCGGGTCAGGTTGGTGAAAAACTCATCCCGGAACAGCGAATGATTGTCGTCCTGCGCGCCGCTGCGCAGAATCAGCGAGTGATAGCCGTCTGCCGGGTTTTCGTCAAACAGCGGATAGTCCAGCCGGCTTGCGCCGTACTTGGCGCGGAAACGCACCTGGAAGGACTTCTTCATGCGCTTGCGGCTGTTGTTGCCGTGGATTTTCAGCCCGCAGTCTACACTGAAGGCCGCTGCGCCATTCTCGATCAGGGTGATGTTGGCCGCAGCTTCCAGCGTGCGGTTGCCGTAATCAGTGTAGATACCATAGGGGCCAAACAGCGCACCCGGCTTGGCCGCCACCATCAGCAGCGGCAGACTGTAATCGGTCAGCCCCACGGCATACTGCGCCGTGGTAATGGCCGAGGGCAGGCAATCCGCCTGATAGGCAATGGCACGCACGGCGGTGGGCTGGCTGATGGTCAGCACTTCGCCCTGATAGCGCTTGCTGGCGCGGCTGGGTGCGCTGCCATCGGTGGTATAGTAGATTTCCCCCTCGCCCAGCAGTCGCACCTGCACGGCGTTTGCGTATATGCCTGCGGCCAGATCCATGCTGGGGGCTTGCGCCACGCCGCACAGGCCTTTTTCATTTTCGCGGCCGATGGAGGGCGTATCGTAATAGCAATACCGCCCCTGCCATACGCCGTAGCTTTGATTTGCGCCCAGGGCGGGCACGGTCAGCGCGTCAACGACTTGCCCCTCCAGATCAAACAGATACAGCGGCGTGCCGTATTCGGCGGCCGCCGTTTTCAGAGCAGTCCTGTCCATCAGTCCTCGTCCTGCAGGCGCTGCACCATGGCCAGCAGACTCTTGGCGGAGTTGAAGTTCTCCGGCACGAGGTCCTTTGCGCCGATCTCGATGTCGAACGCGTCGTTGAGCGCCGCGACGAGCGACACGATGTCGAATGACTCGAGAATGTGGTCGTCGATGAGCGCGGTCTCGGTCTCAAAATCCACGTCCGGGCGCAGATCGGTCAGAATGTCCATCAGTTCCTGTTCCATAATAAAATACCTCCTGAAATGTGAGTAATGTAAGCGATTATCGGTGGGCGTCGGCGATGCGCCCGGCCAGCGCGCGCATATCCGTCTTGCCGTTGTCGAGCCGGGGCATGGCCTCCAGCTGCTCGATCTTGCGCGGCACCATAAAGCCCGGCAGGTCGGCGCGCAGCGCCACGGCGATGTCGCGCTTGGTCACGTCCGCGCCGGTGTAAAACAGCCAGATCTGCTCGTGCTCCTGATCGTAGAGCGCGCAGGCCTCCTCCACGCCGGGCACCTTCGCCGCGGCGAGGTCGATCTCGCCGAGCTCCACGCGGTGACCGAGGTGCTTGACCTGCCGGTCCTTGCGGCCGTGGAACATGAGGTTGCCGTCGGGCGCGAAGTGCCCGAGGTCGCCGGTCTTGTAGATGCGCTCGTCATACGCGCGGTTGAGCGGGTTTTGCAGGAAGCTCTCGGCCGTTTTCTCGCGGCTGTTGTAGTAGCCGAGCGCGAGGATGGGCCCCTTGACGCAGATCTCGCCGATCTCGCCGTCGGGCACGGCCTCGTTTTGCTCCGAGAGCAGAAACACCTCGTAGTGCGGGTACGGCTTGCCGATCGGCAGCACATCGGCGTCCTCCACCAGACCGGGCACGACGTAATACGTGCACGAGGCGGTCGCCTCCGTCGGACCGTACTGGTTGACGAAGCGCGCCTGCGGCAGCGCGAGCTGCCACTGGCGCAGGCAGCTGCACGGCATCACCGAGCCGGAGAAGCACACCTTGCGCAGGTGCTGCGGCACGCTGCACTCGAACGCGCCCAGCGCGGCCGGCACCGTCAGCGCCGAGACGCTCCAGCCTACGGCCGTGACGCCCTTGTCGTTCATGTATTCGAACAGACGCTCCGGTGACATGAAAAGTTCCTTCGGGATGATGGCCGTCGTCGCGCCGAAGCGCAGCGGCAGATAAATGTCGCGCACGGCGGCGATGTAGTCCAGCGGCGACTGGTTGCCGAGCACGTCCTCGCGCACGATGCCCATCACGCCGGCGTAGTCCTCGATGTAGCACATGAGCGAGTGCTGCGCCGTGATGACGCCCTTGGGCGTACCGGTTGAGCCGGAGGTGAAGATGATGTACAGCGGGTCGAGCTCACGCGCGCGCGCGCGGCAGTCAGCCAGCAGCGCCGCGTCCTCGCAGCCCTCGAGCAGATCCTCCGCGATGAGGATCTCGCCGCCGAATTCCAGCGTCCTGGCCTTGTCGTAAAACGCGCGCTGCACGATCATCAGGTCGGTGTCGAGCGTATTTAAAATAGAGTTGAGCCGGTGCACGGGCATCGTCCCGTCCATCGGTGCGTAGCAGCAGCCGGCGTATACCGCGCCGAGAAACACGGCCGGGGTGTGTGCGTTGCGCCCGCTCATCACGGCGATGGGCGCCTTGCGTCCGGCGCGCAGCCTTGCCGCCGCCGTGCCGATGATGCGCGCCTCGCGCCGCACGTCGGCAAAGGTCACCGCGCCGTCCTCGTCAAGAAAGGCGGGCTTGTCCGGACAGGCTGCGGCGGTGACTTCCAGCCAGTCGAGCACGTTTGTATCCATGCGTGCAGCTCCTTCCTGTTATCTATCCATAATCGGCAATTATCCTATCATGTTTCCTCGCTAAAAACAAGCAAAACCGCGACAGTTTTAAGAAAAGGTAAGATTCCCGCGCGCCCGCGCTCCGCACTTGACGCACCCGCAGCCAAAACGTACAATGGGTGTTGGATAACTGTACAGCTTTTTGGACAGCAAAAGGAAAAACTGTTTGATTTTTACAAAAATATCGCTGGAAGTTTGTGTATAATACCCCTATCGGTGTGCAATAAAACGTGGTATCCTTTTGGTTAGTAAGCGTGACGGCTGAAGTGGGGCGGGAAACTCCGAGGCGTTCCCGCCCCGCCCCGCCGTGCGCGTTTCCGGTTCGGACAGGCTGCGCTTCGGAGGTCTGCCCTCCGGCCGGGATCAACAGGGGGGATGCCCGCGAAGGGAAAGGAAGAACGAAGATGTCAAAACAGGTTCAGAAAGTGTGCAATGCCATCTCCACCGCTGCGGTGGTGCTGGTGGTCATTCTGGCGCTGCTTCTGGTGGGTGTGCGGCTGGTCGGTCTGCGGCCGATGTGCGTCCTGTCCGGCAGCATGGAGCCGACGTATCACACCGGCTCGCTGATCTATGTCAAGCCCTGTGCGCCCGAGGACGTGCAGGTCGGTGACGCGATCACGTTCGTATTCAATGAGGACTTGGATGTCGTCACACACCGCGTGATCTCCATCGATGCGGAAAACGAGCATTTCTACACGCAGGGAGACGCGAACGACGCGCCCGACGGCGCACCTGTCTATTTCAAGAACCTCATCGGCCGCCCGGTGTTCACCATCCCGTATCTGGGCTATGTTTCGCACTGGGTCTCGAACCCGCCGGGGATGTATCTGGCCATTGCGATCGCGATCGTGCTCATCGTTCTGGCGTTCCTGCCGGATATGCTGCGCAAGGCGGCTGAGGCCGATGCCCGCGATGCGGCGCGCCGAGCAGAGGCAGAAAACGTGGCAAAATGCACAGAAAATAGCGGCGAAAACCGTCAGATTTAAACATTTTCACGGGAGCATGAAATATTTTCAAATCTCCGTGCATTAACTCAATGAACGCTGACAGCGCACGTTGGACGCTGTTGGGACATGGTAAGTTCGGAACATGATGCTTTTGTAAGGGAGGATAACACGAAATGAAGAAGAAAACTTTGACGATCGCCATCGCGCTCGTGCTTGTCGTGGCGCTGGCGGTTGGCGCGACGTGGGCGTACCTGACGGCGCAGAGCGGCCCGGTTGTGAACACGTTCACGGTCGGCAAGCTGTTTGATCAGGGCGGCGCGTTGACGCTGAAAGAGCACAAGGCGGTTGCGCAGACTTCCGGCGAGTATTCTTACAAGGTCACCACTGAAGAGGCGACGGGCAATGAGTACAATCTGCTCCCCGGCACGAAGATCGAAAAAGACCCGTTTGTTAAGGTCACCGGCCTGAAAGCCGGCGCTTCCTGCTATCTTTATGTTGAGGTCGTGGCTTCGGACGCGAGTAGCGTTCTGAATTATAGTGTGGCCGATACGTGGGAGCTGCTTGCTGGTGTTACGGGCAAGAACGGCGGCGCGGTTTACGTTTACAAGACGAACGATGGCAACAGAGTGACTGCAGATGTCACTGCGACCAACATTCTGGCGAACAACCTTGTCGAGGTTAACGATTTTGACGTGAATTCGGATGCGACTGCCAGCCTGACGTTCTATGGCTATCTGTGCCAGTCCGCTGGTTTTGCGGATGCTGCGGCCGCGTTTGCCGGGTGCTTTTAAGTAACTCCCTCGCAGCTTTCCCTGAGCAGATTCCTTGAATACCTTGTACAGAGCGCTGTACACAAAAATAGAAAAGGAGAACGCTACTTATGAAGAAGAAATCCATTCTGATGGCTGCGATCGCAGTCATGCTCGTCGCGGTGCTGGTCGTCGGCGGCACGCTGGCGTACTTCACCGACACGAAGTCCGCGACCAATACGTTCACCATGGGCAATGTCAAGATTGCTCTGGATGAGCAGCAGAAGGGCGAAAACGGTCTTGAGGCCTTTGAACAGAACAAGACCCTTGTCCCCGGCAAGTCCAACGACGGCAATGCCGTTTCCAAGATCGTTACGGTTAAGAACACGGGCGCGAATGATGCTTGGGTTTGGGTTGAGCTGAAGATTCCCAAGTACCTTGTGAGCAAGGAATATCCCACCAACGAGAGCAAGAACGCACTGCACTGGAACAGCTACGGCTGCTTCAACGTGGAGTACAACTCCGGAAATTATTGGGGCCTCGCGACCAACGACGGCATCGTTGATGCAAACCACAAAGTTACCGACCCCAAAATGGTTGCTGTTGAAGATGGCCTCTGGAACGACTACAAGTATGTTGGCACTGAAACAATCGGTGGCATCGAGTATGTTGTAATCCGCACGACCATGGCAAAGACCCTGCCCGCTGGCAAGACCTCTCTGCCCTGCCTCGCTCAGGTCTACATGGATTGGCGCGTGACCACGAATGAAGATGGCACTCAGTACATCCTGCCCGCTGGCGATCCGATCTCTGCGGATGCTTCTTGGAAAGTCATCGTGACCGCTTACGCGATCCAGGCGGATGGCTTTAACGCGGTGGATGAGGCTGTTGCTGCTTATAACAACAACGGCAAGTAATTCCCCAACATTTTGACCCCAAAGGGGCGGCGAAATCGCCGCCCCCATCGGGGACTCTGGCTCGGCTTCAATCCGGGCGCGGGCGGCGGGACTGCCGCTGTCCGCGCGCAGACTGAAAGAGAGAATCCCGCAAAAACAGTCCCGGCGCGCCTTCGGGCGCGGAAGAGAATCCCTGCGCACAGCGCAGAATAACCCCCGGCAAGGAGAAAGGTGGTTTGTGCATGAAGAAGAAGTGGACCATCGCGACGGTGCTCCTCCTGGCAGTGGCACTGCTGGCGGTCGGTACGTGGGCGTACTTTTCGGCCGTCGGCACGGCGGACAACGTCATCACGATGGGCTCGGTCAAGCTCGCGCTGCACGACGAGGACGGTAACGGCAATCCGTTCACGACGGTGCGCGTCATGCCCGGCAGCGTCGTGAACAAAGTGGTGTATGTGGAGAATGTCGGCACGGGTGCGTTTTACACCCGCGTGAAGATCACGCCCGAGATCCTCAACGCCGACAGCGAGCGCATGCCGCTCGACCCGAGCGAGCACCTGCTGGTGCTGGATCTGAACGATACCGACTGGATCGCCGGAGCGGACGGGTACTATTATTATAATGGTGCGGTCGATCCGAAAACGGCCACGACGCAGTTGTTCAGCCGCGTCACGTTCAGCACCAAAATGGGCAACGAATACCAGAATTCCACGGTGCACATCTATGTAACGGCGGAGGCCGTGCAGACGGCGAACCTTGAGCAGTACGCCGCCAATGATGTCAGAGATGTGTGGAAGCACGTCGGAGCGGTCGAGGCGAGCACCTCGAGCACGCAGATCGACCCGATCCCGACACCCTGAGAAAGGAGGACGAAACCATGAAAAAACGCATTCTCTCGCTCGTCCTCTGTGCAGCCCTGCTCCTGAGCCTGTGCCTGTTCATGGGCGCCGGCGTGGCAGTGGATGCGGCTGCGGATATGACTGAGACCGCAGGAACGGTCGAGGACACGCAGTCGTCTCCGACGGTGGGGCCGATTCTTCCGCTCGTGGTGACGCGGCCGCAGACGTCTCCTTACCGCGCCGCGCGCGCGCCGTCGCTTGCCGATACCGGTGAGACGCAGGATGATGGTCTGGAGCTGACTAAGACGGTTACGCCGAAGGCCGACGGCGGCTATACGGTGCATCTGGAAGCGTATACGACCGGCACGGTCACGACGAGCACCACAACGAAACCCTGTGACATTGTCCTTGCGCTCGACCAGTCCGGCTCGATGGCGGACGATTTCAGCGGGAAAGGGACGAACAAGGAAGCGGACACTCGCCAGTACGCAATGAAGCAGGCCGTCAATACTTTCATTGACAATGTGGCAACAAAAGCCAAGGACGAAGGCGTGGAACACCGGATCGCGATCGTTAAGTTTGCAGGAGAGTCCAAGAACACGGTCGGCGATGATACATATTGGGAAGACGGATATAATTATAATTATTCTCAGGTCGTGAAAGAACTGACCGCGGTCAATGATGCCAACGGAGCAAATGCGACCACGCTGAAAACGGCGGTTAACCAGCTGCAGGCTAAGGGCGGCACGCAGACGCAAAACGGCTTGAACCATGCGCAGAGGCTTCTGTCGAGTGTCGATTCCGCGCGCGACAGCAGCAAGGTCGTGATCGTGTTCACGGATGGCATGCCGGGCAATTCCGGTTTCGATGCAAGGGTTGCGACCAGCGCTATTGCAAGCGCAAAGTCGATGAAGGATGCCGGTGTGACCGTGTACACGGTTGGCATTTTCACCGGGGCGAACGTTGACCAGCTGTATGGCAACACCGGGTTCTCAAAAAACTCGAACGGAAGCGTTGGGAGTTATTGGGCCAACAAGAACACAAGCAATGGTATCGATGTTCCGGCTGGGAACCGCTTTTTGAACTATGTGTCCAGCAACTTCAAGGCTGCCTCGGAGATAGGGTTAAAGGATTATAAAGATGAACACTGGTTCTCCGCTAGTTATTATGGCTGGGAAGTGACGCGAAACTTCACCCGCGACAAAACCGGCTATTATATGACGGCGAGCAACTCGACGGCGTTGAATAACATCTTTACCTCCATCAGCCAGACGATCGGCAGCGCCAATATTGACCTTGGCAGCGAGACGGTCATCAAGGACATCGTGACGCCGTACTTTACGGTGCCGCAAAATGCCGGTGCTATTCGTCTCTCCACTGCAGCCTATAACGGCAGCGCATTTGGGGCTCCGGTCGCAGCCGATCCTTCGGTGACGGCAGCGATCGATCCGGCAACGCGGGCGGTCAATGTGACCGGCTTCGATTTCAACCAGAACTATGTCTCCACAAACGCTAAGGCGGATGGCACGTTCGGAAAGAAACTGATCATCGAGTTTGACGTCTCTGTGGAAGCTGGCTTCCTCGGCGGCAATCAGGTGCCAACGAATGATGGGCAGTCCGGCATCTATGCGAAGGGAACCATGATCAAGGCGTTCGATGTGCCGACGCAGGACGTGGAAGTAAAAAGCATCACGCCGACGGCGGATGACAAGACGATCTACCTTGGCGATTCTGCCAATTTGCAGGAGCTTGTGCACCAGAATGCCACATTTGACGGCACAAATAACGCTTTTGTGAACGTGACCTACACGGTCAAGGATGAAAACGGCGGAACGGTCGGCACGTACACGGTTCCTGCCGGAAGCAGCAGCGGAATATGGGAGTGGAGCGATCCGGCAAGCGACGGCACCGTCTCCCCGAAGCAGACCACGACCTACACGGTGACGTGCACGGTTTCGCCTACGCAAAGTGGAACGTATGAGAGCGTTTCTAAAGATGCTACGTTCACCATCACGGTCAACACCTGCAGCCTGACGATCTCCAAGACCGTCACCGGCGATGGCGCGAACCCGAACCAGACGTTCGTGTTCGATGTCAAGGACAGCACCGGTAAGGTCGTGACTACCGTCGTGCTCAAGAACAACGAAAGAAAGACCATCACCGGTCTGGCCGTCGGCACGTACACGGTCACTGAGGATACAAACTGGTCGTGGAGCTACAGCATCGTTGGCGACAACAACAAGCAGGCCACACTCAGCAGCACGACGACCAGCGCTGTGGTCGATGTCACCAACAACTACAATTCGCACAACTGGCTCACGAGCATTGCCGACGTGATCAACAAGTGGGTCAGCGCAACTCAGATCGAGCAGATTCCGGCTCCGGAAACAAACTGAACAGGAGGGATGACATATGAAACGTATCTTTAACGGTTCAGGCGGGAGAAAGACCGCGCTCATCCTCTCCCTGTGCCTGATCTTCGCACTGGCCGTCGGCACGACGTTCGCCCTGCTCAAGGCGAGCACCGCCCCCGTGGAGAACACCTTCACGGCGGCCAAATCCGGAACGGACATCGTCGAGGAATTGGATGGAAACCAGAAAAAGAGCATCGTCGTCAAAAACACCGGAACGGCCGTGTCCTATGTCCGCGTCAAGCTGGTCATGAACTGGGTCAGCGGAGATGGAAAGACTATCTCCGGCGAGCCCGTGAACATTGACGTCACATACGACACGACCAAGTGGTTCGAGCAGGACGGCATCTACTACTACAAGATGCCGGTCGCGGCAAAGGATTTCACGACAAACCTGCTGAAAACGCCCATCACGCAGGACGCTGCACCCGAGGGTTATCACCTCGAGGTGACGGTGCTGGCCGAGAGCATTCAGGCCGCACCGAGCGCGGCTGTGCAGCAGAGCTGGGGCGTGGGCGTTGACAGCAACGGCTATCTGACGCAGCCGACCACGACACCATAAGGAGGGCAGCGGTATGAAACACAAAAAGTTTACCATGATCGTCGCCCTCGTGCTGGTGGTCGCGCTGGCCGCGGGGCTGGGCATCTGGGCGACGGGCGAGGAAAAGCTCCCCACCGTCACCTACTATGACGGCAACGACGGCAACAACGCACGCTTTGCCTTTACCAACACCGGCAAGGGCTCGGCGACGGACCTGTTTGCAAACTTCTCCAACTGCATGCCCGGCGACAGCCTCACGCAGACCATCTGCGTCAAGGCCGACAGCGCCAACGGTGTGCAGGGCGCGAAGGTCTACCTCCGCGCCGAGATCGACGGCGACGCCTCCGCCAAGGAGGGCACCGCCATCAAGTACGACGATGTGCTCAGCCACATCCACATGACCGTGTCGCAGGACGGCAAGGTGCTCGCGACCAACAAGAACGCGAGCCTCTTCGACCAGCTCGACGCAGCCGACGGACTCAAGAGCGACGTCCTCGTTGCCGAGGTCTTCCCGAAGGCAGACCCGATCAAGCTGGACGTGACCGTTGAGATCGATCCCGCGATGGGCAACGCCTTCCAGGAAGCGGCCGCGCACATCAAGTTCGTCTTCTCTGCCGAGGACAACGAGCTGCCGCCTCCGCCGCTGGAGCGCGATAACCACGACTCGTACATCGCCGGTTATCCGGACGGTACGGTCGCACCGAACAGACCGATCACGCGCGCCGAGGTCGCCGCGATCTTCTACCGCATCCTGAGAGATGACGGCCGTGAGGAGATCTGGACCACCAAGTGCTCGTACTCGGATGTCCCGGCTCAGAGCTGGTACACCAGTCAGGTCGCCACGCTCACCAACGGCGGCATCCTCGCCGGCTACAAGGACGGCACATTCCGCCCGCAGCAGTACATCACCCGCGCAGAGTTCGCGACGATCGCGGCGCTGTTCTTCCATGCGCCGGAGGTCGAGGACGATGCCTTCACCGATATCTCCGACAGCTGGGCGCGCGACTACATCAACCGCGCGGCGAAGCTCGGTCTGGTCAGCGGCTATGAGGACGGCACGTTCCGCCCGCAGAACCAGATCACCCGTGCCGAGGTCATGGAGATCATCAACAACGTCCTCTTCCGTACCCCGGACAAGGATCATCTGCTGCCGGACATGATCGTCTGGCCGGACAACAGCAACAAGACGGCGTGGTACTACGCAGCCGTGCAGGAGGCCACCAACGGCCACGAGTACGAGCGCGTGGACAACACCTCGCCCGAGACGTGGACGGAGCTCAGACCGCCGCGCGACTGGGATGCGCTGGAGGCAGAGCTGACGCAGAAGTATCCCGACCGGTAAGCGCGCTGCGCTGACGGTTGGAAAAACACCATAGCGGACACCCCTGAACCGCACCAATTTGTGCGGACAGCACAAAAAGCCCCCCTATGCAGGGATATG
>OLOX01002837.1_pt1 | contig 13856 bp, 10 predicted proteins | sample 1672091 | NCBI WGS metagenome assembly OLOX01 (sample SAMEA3136644, study PRJEB25190) | human gut metagenome | reverse complement strand
AGCAAAAAGAGCTGCAAAGCAGCGGAAAGCATCGAAGATGCGCTTTTGCGAATGGTGCGTGTGAACGGTAACTTTTTTTCTATCATCTCTTCTTGACATTTTGTCACTTTTCATGTAGTATCTGCATATATTACATGTAGTTTTAAATACTACGTATAATATTTTGTAATGCCACATCGCTTGTTAAACGAACATTCTGCTATCCCTGACCCAGAATGCCCGCAAAATACGCATTCCATTGTATCCAAATGTAAGGAGGAGGTACTACTATGAACATAACTATTCGGGAACCCGGAAGCGCACTCACCCATTTTATCGCCATGCTGCTCGCTCTCTGCGCAGCAGTCCCGCTGTTAGTCCGCGCAGCTGTCCACTCCGGTGTAAAAAGCCTCACTGCAATGACAGTTTTTATGATCAGCATGGTTTTATTGTATGCCGCCAGCACGATATACCATTCTGTTAACTGCTCCGGGCGCATTCTGCGTATCTTTCGGAAAATGGATCATATGATGATTTTCGTCCTGATCGCAGGGACCTATACGCCGGTATGCCTGCTGACCCTGCCAAAGCCCTCTGGTCTGATGCTGCTTGCCGCAGTCTGGGGAATCGCGCTGGTCGGAATTTTTATCAAAGGCTTCTGGATCACCTGTCCAAAATGGTTTTCCTCTGTTTTGTATATCGCAATGGGCTGGAGCTGCCTGTCCGTTCTGGGACAGCTGTTTTCCCTGCTTCCGCTTCACGCCTTTTTATGGCTGCTCGCCGGCGGACTGATCTATACTGCAGGCGGCATTATCTACGCGCTCAGGCTGCCGCTGTTTGACGCACGGCATCCGATGTTCGGCTTACACGAAATTTTTCATTTGTTCGTCATGGCCGGCAGCCTGTGTCATTTTGTGTTTATGTTCTGCTATCTTGCGTAAAAATCTCCATTCCGCAGGCGCCTTACACCGAAGGAACCTCGTACGATCAATAGCTGTTTTGTGACGCCTGCGGCACGGACTGTGTATACAAAGCCGGCTGCTCTGCAGACACCAGATTTCCATCTGCATCTGACATTTTTCTTACTCCGTACCTGCTTCGCTCCGCCACCATTGCACCAGCCCCGCCTGACATCAGTGCCGCCGCTGTCATCCCTGTCCCCATCGCAGCTGGCGATGCTCCCCTCAGGCGGGATGTCTGGATAAACTGCAGCGCTGCTGCCGTGCGCCCTGCCTGTGCAAGTTCCCGCGACACCGAATACAACATCAGAAACGTCATATACTGGCGCGCAGTCAGCTTTTCTCCCATCAGATTTACAAGGCCGTTTACCTCCTGCACAGAAAGGCTGACCGCTTCAAATGTTCCTGCCGGAAGTCCCGCCAGCTCCATAATCTGATGCAACTGTTCCAGCCATTCACTGGAAATCCGCCCTTTTTCATGGATATAAGCAGGGCGCTCCGGATTGCGAAATTTCTGGAACAGCCATCCCATCTTTTCGGTTTCGACAAGCGCGGTGGGATTCGTATCAACGCCCACAGAACGGATTTCTGTACCGCATGCATCTACTGGTTCAACTCCCGATGCCTTTGCAGATTGCTTCGCAGCGATACCATTTGTTCGCAGGCTCTCCTGTGTGAACTGCTGCAGCTTCATAAATCCCACGCAGAGCCGGTCGCGCTCTTCCAGTTCTTTTTTCAGAAGCTGTGCCATCAATAAAAGGATGCCGGACATCGCGCAGTCCATCCGCACAGAATCCTTCCACGGCGCTTTCATTTCTTTCCATTCCTGCACACTCAGCCTGTCGCACTGCTGCATACGCTTCCAGAGAAATCCCCAGCTTCCCTGTAAAAAATGGCAAACCTGATTTTTCCCTTTTTCAAACTCGTCCATGGATTCCTCTTCCAGCTGCTCAAAAATTCCCGCTGCCAGAATCGCGTAGCGCCGCTGTTTCCATCCAAACTGCTCCAAAAATACCGGATATCGGCGCATCCATGCAATCCCCTTCTCATTCCAGAGATCTATTTTCTCCTGCTTCTGCCGGTTCATCCAGCTTCTCGCTCCTTTCTGGTTGGCAGCCGCATAGACCGCCGCAGGCATCAAATAAATCCAGCTATCTTCGGCGCGTTGTTCCATGCAGAGAAGCAATCCTGTCTCCTGTACGTTTAACGTTCCCTGTTTTTCTTTTTCCCGAAAAAGCGTCAACGCATACAGACTGTCCTGCTCTGCGCTGCAAAAATACAGATACTTTCCCCGTCTATTCTTCATGTTCTACCTCCAGAAAATCGCCGTCCATAAGCATTGAAAATGTCTTTTTCTCCTGATTGTAAAGATATACATGATTGGACAGAACCTCCTCCGGTCTGGTACATTCCCGGTTCGTTTCCTGCAAACTGTACTCCACTATTTCCGGAGAAATCATTCCGACGCCATGAATTTGTGCCTCATGAATACTCGTGAACGCAATATAAAAGTCACCGCCCAGATCCTGCGCAATTTTCTCCGCAACACCCGGATAAAAAACGGCAATCGCTCCGTTGATTTCCAGCGTATTTGTCAACAGATAGCTGCGCATGCCCGGCGGGATTTTCTGTTCGTCGTCCTCCCCCATAAAAATGCCGTTCTCGTACCGCTTTCCGTCCCAGCCCATCAGGCACTGGATCGAATACAGCCGCGGCGGATACAAAAAGCTCGTATTGACCAGCGCCGCCCGCATTACCTCCGCTTCGGGGACCATCCATTTCTGAACCTGATCCCGGTACACCTTCGTCGTAAAATAATCTCCTCCCAGATGAGATAAAACGCAGTACAGCACCAGCGCTACATCCCCGATGCGGATATACGGCACGTTTACAAGCTCGCTTCGGTAAAAATCCAGATTGAGCGGACGAAGAATCAGCATATTTTTCATTTTTCCGTACTCACTTTTTTCTGAAAGAGTCGTATTTTCCTGCGCTTCCACTGCTGCCTCAAGAACCCGAAGCACCCGCTCTTTTTCCTGCTTCTGCACCTTTTTATCCCCGCTGCAGAGCTTATTGAGCATCCCTTCTGTCGCCTTTAAACGGGCGCAGCAGTCCCTGCGTCCATTTTTAAAGCAGAATAAAAAACTGTCCTCCTCCGTCAGAATCTGAAACGGGTAAGGAAATTCCGACTCTACCTCCTTTTGCAGAAACGCCCTCGCATATTCCATTTTTTGTGTGTCGTCCATTCTCCCGTTACTGAAAACTTATAAAAAGTTATAAACTTTTATGTTTCATTCCTACTTCAACGAGTATGCTTTTGATGGCATAAATACCTATCTACTCACAAGTTCTTGTACTCTCCATAGGCGTAAATTCCGAATTAACGCATCCGTACATATTTGCATTAACATTTAAGTGTTAGCTTGCAAATTGTTCTCCATAAGCTTTTAGGTTTAGTGATGCCTGGAAATCTCTATCTATAACATTTCCACATTCACATTTATATGTTCTATCAGATAATCTCAAATCCTTTTTTATTTTCCCACAGCAACTACAACGTTTGGATGATGGATAAGATCTATCAGCCACAATGAGCTGAATACCTCTATCATTACACTTGTATTCCAACTGTTTACGAAATTCAAAGAATCCCTGATTCTGAACCGCTTTAGATAAATGTCTATTTTTTATCATCCCACTAACGTTTAAATCTTCGATACAGATAAATCTTGGTTTTCGATTTACGATTTCAGATGTGGTCTGATTCAAATAATCTTTTCGGATATTTGCTAATCTGTGATTTACTTTAAGTAAAAGTTTTTCTTTTTTTACTATATTGTTAGTTTTACAGTAACTTCCTCCTTTCTTATTGTGTTCATATTTACGAGATACGCTGCGTTGCAATCTACGCTTGCATTTCTCCAGCTTCTTAACAGTCTGGCTTTTGTTTATATTCTTGTAGGTGTTACCATCAGAACATATCGCCAAATCCTTAATTCCAAGGTCTATACCGATTCCATCATGATTAGACCTGTCCCTGCAGTCTGGGAATTCCACACATACGCTAATCCACCAATTCAATCCATCAAAGGATACTCTCGGATTCCTATATTTAGCATCTGTGGGAATACGTCCATGTTCAGCAAGTTTTACCCAGTTCAGCTTTTGTTTATTAGCTTTCCTGCTGAAAGAAAATCCTTCAAATTTAACATGCGTATCACGAAACTGTATCTTGATATTATCTTGATAGAATTTAGGCATTGATTTCTTTTTCGCCTTAAACCTTGGGTACCGTTGTAAACCCTTGAAAAAGTTTTTATAGGCTGAGCAGGCATCTTTAATTGCCTGCTTAGTTACATTGTTTGAAACGTTTAGCAGCCATGCATATTCATCAGAATTTCTAAGCCTTGTAAATTCTTTTCTAAGCTCCGTATCTGGAATAAATCTGCCACCTTTTTCATAGTTTTCCTTTTCCCTGGCCAAAGCCCAGTTATAAGCAAATCTTGAAGCACCTGCGTACTGAAACAGCTTAGTTTTCTGTACATTGTTTGGGATCAACATTACTTTTATGGCTTTTACCATCGGTCTCCTCCTGCATCAATTCTCGGATAAATTTCTTCGCTTTGTTCGCTCGTTTTCCTTGTAATTTGCAGCTGAATACTGTGATTATTTGAACCAGATCTTCAACAAGTTCCTGCTGTTCAGATTTTTCAGTATTATCAATAATCTCAATCTCACAATTATAAAGTGAAGCGATATATTCTATCAACTCAAAACCAAATCGCAATAGCCTGTCTTTATATAAAACAACAACCTTTTCAACTTGATTTTGAGAGATTCGTCTAATCAATTCCTGAAGTCCTTTTTTCTTATAATTAATCCCAGAACCGATATCGCTTATTATCTCAAACGGCTGTCCTTTTGCCAAAAGATATGTCTTAACATTATCAATCTGTCGTTCCAAATCATCTTTTTGTTTATGGCTGGAAACGCGACAATATCCAATTGTAATGCGATTTTTAGGCTTTACATTTATTACCTGGTTGAGTTGCTCATCAGAATAATATCTATAGCCACTTACTGTAGTATGATGCGGATGAAGTTTTCCATTTGCATCCCAATTTCGTAATGTCTGAGCAGATACGCCTATAATTTTTGAAAATTCGTGTATAGAATAATATTTACTCAAAGTATCAACTCCTTTCAATAATATTCTAGTCTAATATCTTATAAAACTCAATATCTACTTATATGATTTTATAATTTATCTTTAACTGTTAATGACCTCCTTGTTGAATAAGGGTTCACGTTTTTTGGTGCCGGATATGTCTAGTCAAAAAATATTTGTTAAATTTGCAACTTCAAATTTTTAGAGTTATAATTCTAGCCTAATTTTGTTCCTGTTTCTATGTGGTATCCGCGTAGGAAGGCATCGGCTTCCATGCGTTTTTTGCCTGGGATCTGGAGGGACTTGATGGCTAGTCTGCCTTCGCCGGTCTGAACTTTGAAGCCGTGTTTTGTGACTTCTGTGATCGTTCCGGGCTCATGAGTATCTGCGGTTTCTACAACATCCTCTACTTCTGCTTCCCAAATTTTCATCGTTTTGCCTTCCCACTGGGTGTAGGCACTTGGCCATGGATTTAAGCCGCGGATCAGGCGTTCGATTTCTACTGCTGTTTTCGTCCAGTCGATCTCACCGGATTTTTTGTTGAGCATTTTTGCGTATTCGGTGGTGCTTTCGCCCTGTTTTTGTGGAGTAATGGTTCCTTTTTCCAGTTCTGCAAGGGTATGGACGCAGAGTGCGGCTCCTTTTGCGGAAAGTTTATCGAAAAGGCTTCCTCCTGTTTCTTTTTTATCTAATGTGATTTCTACTTTTTCCAGCATATCACCCGTGTCAAGTCCTTCATCCATCTGCATCGTTGTGACACCGGATACTTTTTCTCCATTGATGACCGCCCATTGGATTGGTGCAGCACCGCGGTATTTCGGCAGAAGGGATGCATGGACATTGATACATCCGTACGGTGTCATTTCCAGAATCTCTTTTGGAAGGATCTGTCCAAACGCCACGACTACGCAGACATCTGCCTGATATTTTTTCAGTTCTTCGATACATTCAGGTTCCCGAATCTTCTTTGGCTGATAGACCGGGATATTATGTGCAAGTGCACATTCTTTTACCGGAGTGAACTGCATTTCTTTGCCTCTGCCCTTTGGCTTGTCCGGCTGTGTGACAGCGAGCACTACTTCATGTCCTGCTTCTACCAGTGCTTCCAGTGTTCCGACTGAGAAATCAGGAGTTCCCATAAATATTATCTTCATCTTATCTTAACCTCCCGCTTCCAGCCTAGGCTTCTTCGTATTCTGTGCTGTGAAGTTCGCCTTCTACTTTTTCTACATAAAGATGACCGTCCAGATGCTCCAGTTCGTGACAGATTGCTCTTGCCATCAGTCCTTCGCCTTCGATCTCGTATTCTTTCATATCTTCATCAAGTGCTACTGCTTTTACATAATTCGGACGGGTAACAATACCGGATTTACCTGGTACACTAAGGCATCCTTCTTCCCCGGTCTGTTCTCCGCTGCTCTCTACGATGCGTGGGTTGATCATGACAACCGGACCTTCTCCGATATCGATGACAACGATTCTTTTGAGAATCCCAACCTGTGGTGCAGCAAGACCTACCCCCATTGCCTCGTACATGGTCTCTAACATATCATCGATCAGTTCTGTTGTTCTTGGTGTCATCTTTGTTACTTCCTTACACACCTTTGTCAGTACTTCATCGCCTATTTCTCTGATTTTTCTAATTGCCATTTGTTCTTCCTCCTGCCTTTTCTTTTAAAATCCACTCATCGGATCAAAATCAAACTGAATCCGCATCTTTGCAAATCCCCGGTTCAATTCAATATATTGTTCCATTTTATCTTTCATTTCAATCAGGATCTCATAGGATTCCTGCTTCAGATACAAAACTTTCCGGTACACATCCTTGACCTTTCCGACTGCCGGAGCTGCCGGACCGATCACCTGTACCTTGCGGTTCTTCGTGATCCGCATTGCATATAATTTGAGATAGTGCATTCCTTTTTCCAGAAGTGCTTCATCCTCACAGGCTACCAGTACCGCCATCAGATGCTCTGCCGGCGGATACCCCATCAGTTCCCTGTAATTCATCTCTTCTGTATAAAATGCCTGATAATCCTGACGTGCTGCCGTCTGGATACTATAATGCTCCGGGCTGTAGGTCTGAATCACGACCTCTCCTTTTTTTGCCCCTCTTCCGGCCCTTCCCGCTGCCTGCGTCAGAAGCTCGAATGTCCTCTCTGCTGACCGGAAATCATCCGAGTATAAGGACATATCTGCAGCAAGCACGCCAACCAGGGTCACATTTGGAAAATCATGTCCTTTTACGATCATCTGCGTTCCGACAAGAATATCTGCCTCTTCATTTGCAAATGCAGATAGAATCTTTTCATGTCCTTCTTTGGATCTTGTAGTATCCAGATCCATCCGAAGTACCCTTGCCTGCGGAAATTCCTTTTTTACCAGTTCTTCAATCTGCTGTGTTCCTGCGCGGAAACCTCCGATATGAGGGGAGCCGCAGGACGGGCATTTTTTTGCAACCGTTTCTTCGTAGCCACAGTAGTGGCACACCATTTTCCCATTATTGTGCGCTGCCAGTGAAACATCACAATGAGGACATTTTACTACATATCCGCAGGACCTGCAAGAAAGGAATCCGGCATACCCTCTTCGATTCAGAAACAAAATGATCTGTTCTTTCTTTTTCAGACGGTCTTCCATCAGCTCATGGAGCCTGTCACTTAAAATAGAACGATTCCCTTTTTGCAGTTCTTCACGCATATCCACCGTGTAGACCTCCGGGAGCTCTGCTTTTGCAGTCCGCCTCTTTAATTCCAGCAACGTATACTCTCCCAACTCGCACCGGTAAAATGCTTCCATGGAAGGGGTTGCCGATCCCAGTACCACACTTGCCCCTTCCAGGCTTGCGCGTTCGATTGCCGTCTCCCGCGCATGATACCGGGGAACCTGTTCACTTTTATAAGCTGCCTCATGTTCCTCATCGATCACGATCAGCCCAAGACTCGGAAACGGGGTAAAAAGCGCAGATCTTGGACCGATCATCACATCAATCTCTCCTTTTTTCGCCCGCATCATCTGGTCATACCGCTCTCCCGCTGAAAGTCTGGAATTCATGATGGAAACGCGTTCCCCAAATGTCCTGTAAAAGCGCATCACCGTCTGGTAAGTCAATGCGATCTCCGGGATCAGCACGATTGCCTGCCGCTTTTCCTTTACCACCTGCCGGATCATTTCCATATAGACCTCTGTCTTGCCGCTTCCGGTCACACCGTATAAAAGATAGGTCTTTCGGATCCCTTTTTTATAATCGTTTTCAAACGTCCGGATTGCTCTTTCCTGCTCCTCCGTGTAGGTAATAAAATGCCGCTGCTGCTCTTTTTCTTTCACAGGATTACGGTAAATCTTATGATTTTTGATTTCCAGAACCCCCTGCTCTTCAAGCGCTCTCACCACCGTCAGCGTGATATTCAACTTCTGGCTGATCAGAGAATATTCTACCTCTTCATCATCCAAAAGTGCTGCCATCAGTCTTGCCCGCGCTTTCTGGTTCTTGTGAAGATATTCTTCCAGCTTCTTTTCGCCTGCTTCTCTGGAAATACATCTTTTTAAAATCCGCTGTTCCTTCTGCTGCTCGGTACGCTTGATCGGAAGCACCGTTTTCAATGCCTGGATCATCGTACCTCCATAATATTCTTTCATCCACGCTGCAAGTGCAACCAGCCTTGCCTCAATCGCTACACTTGATGTATCTGTGCGCAGAATATCCTTTATTTTTTCCGCATCATAATCACATGTTTCCGAAAAACCGACAATATACCCCTTCGTTTCCCGGTTCCCCCGTCCAAACGGCACAATGACGCCTGCACCGGTTCGTAAATCTCCTTCCAGTTCTTCCGGTACACGGTACTGAAATACTTTATCCAGTTTTTCATGTGTAATATCTATAATAATGTCTGCGTACATTCTGTCTGTTCCTTTTTCTGTCTCTTTTGTGCAACAAGCCTGACGGCTTTTCGCACCAGTTCCCGGTCATCCATCGGATACCTGACTCCCTGGATCTCCTGGTAATTTTCATGTCCCTTTCCCGCAATCAGAAGGATATCCCCTTGTCTTGCCATTTCCACCGCAAAGAGTACTGCCTCTTCCCGATCCTGGATCATCCGATAGGCTCCGGAAGTTTCTTTGATGCCTTCTTCAACGTCTGCCATAATCTTCGCCGGCTCTTCCCATCTCGGATTATCTGAAGTGATGATCGTCAGATTCGCAAGCTCTCCTGCCACTCTTCCCATCCCGCTTCTTCTGCTTCCGGCACGGTTGCCTCCACATCCAAACACCAGTAAAATACGTTCTGGTTCGTAAATTCTCAGCATTTTAAGCACTTTTGCAAGACTCATGGCATTATGCGCGTAATCAATGTAACACAGGATATTTTCTCCTTCATCTACCCGTTCCATCCTGCCTCTTACCACCAGATGCTTTAACACGTCTCCTGCTTCTTCTCTTTCAAATCCAAGACAGCTCACCGTCTGTAAAGCAGCCAGTGCATTGTACACATTAAATTTTCCAGGAAGGGCAAGCTCATATTTTCTATCATCTGCATAAAATACCGTTTTAAGTTCTCCACCTTCCATCAGAAAACTGATTTTTTCTGCCGTCAGTACATGACTGTTTCTAAATCCTCTTTCCTGCCCTTCTTCTTCCCGACAGGTAAATCCGTATTTCGTGCAACATTTTCTCTGGAACATATAGCTGCACTGTGCATCATCCAGATTCCCTATTCCAATCCTGCACTGTTCAAAAAGACATGATTTGTAATATCGGTATTCCCCAAGACTTGCATGCTCGCCTGGTCCGATGTGATCCTCCCCGAAATTAGTGAATACCGCAATTTCAAACCAGATTCCATCGATCCGATGCTGCTTTATTCCCTGTGAAGATACCTCCATCACCGCATAGTGGCAACCTGCTTCTACCATTTTAGCAAAATACGACTGAATGGTAAAGGCATCCGGGGTCGTATTTTGCGAAGTTACCACTTCATTTCCAAGATGGTGGCCAATCGTACCGATCAGTCCGCATTTTTGGCCAAGACTTTCCAGCATCTCTCGGATCATCACTGCCACCGTACTTTTCCCCTTTGTGCCGGTCACGCCAATCACTTTCAACTTATCAGCAGGACTTCCAAACCAGATCCTGCTGATCCCGGCAAGAGCTTCCCGTGTATCTTTTACCAGAACGACGGCAACATTTTCCGGAAACTTCAGCATCCTTCCCCCAGATACCAGTTTTTCTATCAGAATGCAGGATGCCCCAAGGTTGCAGGCTTCTTCTATATAATCATGTCCATCTGCCCGGCTTCCCTGAATGCAGACAAACAGACTGTCTTCTTCTGCCTTTTGGGAATTACAGGTAATCCCCCGGATTTCCATCTCTTCTTCTAATTCCGGCATTTGGATCACCGCATGCTGAATCCTTTTAAACAGAACCGAAAGCTTCATAAGGCTCCTCTTTTTGGACTCTTTGTTTTCAGAATATGCTGTTTCCCATCAAACGTCACACCGGATATGAAAATATATAAAATGGGTGGATTTCCTGCTTTCGTTTTCACGCATCCTGTGCGTTTGCAGGAACACCCACCCATCTCTCAGTCTCTATTGATGCTTTTTATCATACTCGGCAAGATATTCTTTAACATACTGTGTATCTGATTTGCAGTCCAGATACTCACAGCCATATTTCTGTCTTGTCTCATTTCCTTTTCCGGTAATCAGGAAAATAGTCTTTCCCTCTGCTTCATCCATCGCTGCTTTGATTGCCTCTCCCCGATCCTCGATCATGGCATACGGACAGTTCTGAGCTTCCACATACTGTGCGATTTCTTTGGAAATCTGCTCTACCGGCTCATATCCCGGATCTTCCGCTGTCAGATAAACCTTTTTCGCATACTGACCAGCTACCGTTCCAAGGTCTCTTCTCCGGATAAATGCTTTCTTTCCGGGGCATCCGAAGATCGATACGATATTATAATCCGGATATTCATCTTTTATTGAAGAGAACAGCTTTTCAAAACTAAGCTTGTTGTGTGCATAATCTACAACAGCGATCAGATTCTTATCTGCACTTCCATAAAGCTCCATACGTCCGCTGGATCTTGCCCTCAAAAGTCCGCTGTGCATATACTCCTTCGGGATTTCAAGAAGAATGGATGCCGCAATGACAGCCAGTGCATTTTCCACATTGAAAAGTCCCGGCATCGTCAGACGGAATTCTTCATCAAACAGCTCTGTCTTTACCATAAATACCGTTTCATGTCCGTCTTTCTGGATCTCATAACCATAAACATCCGCTTCCGGATTCTTTGTACTGAACGTCAGCACCTTCTCACAAACCTTTGACTCTTTCAGAATACGGTCTGCAAAATCTGCATCCATGTTCACAACTCCGTAACGTGATTTTCCGAAAATTTTCAGTTTAGACGAAAAATAGTCTTCAAAATCCGGATGCTCGATCGGACTGATATGGTCCTCTGAAATATTCAGAAAAATTCCCACATCAAACTGCATGTTATCGACACGATTGTATTTTAACGCCTGTGAAGATACTTCCATCTCGGCAAATGTAATACCACTTTCTACGGCATGGCGCAGATGCTCCTGCAATTCTACCGACTCCGGCGTAGTAATATGGGATTCTTTCTTGATCACTCCGTCATAAATATCGATTGAAGAAAGGACTGCACTTTCCTTTCCACCGGTTGCTTCCATATAATCATCCACGATTGCTTTCATATAGTAAGCGGAAGTGGATTTTCCTTTTGTTCCGCCGATTCCGGTGATCGTCAGTTTCTTCCACGGTGCATTATTGAACTTCTCTGCAAGTGGAGGCATCGCCTTACGGATATCGTCTACCAGAAAATATGGAACATCTTCTTTCGTTTCATATTTTACTTCGCTGACATAAGCAATCGCACCTTTTTCGATCGCTGCATCCAGATACTCAGCCTTAAATGCCGCACCTTTGCAAATAAACAATGTTCCTTCCGTCACCTCTCTGGAATCATAGGTCAGATATCCTACGTTTTTTTCTTCTTCCCCATTTGAATAAAATTCTTTCATCATACGCAGGTTCTGTAACAGATTTGCGTACTCCTGTAATGTGTATTTTTCCATCTGGTATTTATCTCCCTTATATTCTTTCCGGTATTATTCCCGGTACTCTGCGCCTGATCTGATGATGGATTCTCTTACCAGAACATCCATTGCATCCATGCAGTCTGCCGGTACCTGATAATATTCTTTGAATACCGAAATCTCTGTGCATGCAAGAATTACTGCATCACAACCTTTTGCCTTCAGATCATTATAAGCACGGTCAAATTTGTTCTTGTCTCCCGGCTTTCCTTTTTTGATATCATCATAGATCAGCGACATCACATCTTTCTGGCAGGCTTCTCCCGGAACTACCGGTGTGATTCCAAATTTTTCGCAGGCTCGGTGGTAAGTCTTTGCCTGCATCGTTCCATCTGTTCCCATGATCCCGATCTTCTTCACTTTTGGATGAGCCTCTACTACATATCTGACACTCTCCTCTACCATATTGATGATCGGAACACTTGTAGATTTCTGGATATCTTTCAGGAAATAGTGCGAGGTATTGCACGGAATCGCAATATTTTCCACTCCCAGCATCTCCAGATCTCTTGCGTCCTGTGTGATCGCTTTCAGAAACGGAAGCTTATTTCCTGTAAGGATTGCCTGTGTCCTGTCCGGCATTGTCGCATGACTTAAAATGATCATGTTGATATGCTCCTGATCACTCTCCGCCTTTGTCCTCGCGATCACTCTTGCATAATAAAAACTTGTCGCCTCCGGTCCCATTCCGCCGATAACACCTAATTTTTTCAGCATATCATTCTCCCTGTTTCAGCTTCTCTTAGCTGTAATATTTCTTAAAGTTACCAAACTGTCTGAGATGATTCTTCACCATAGCAAGATAACGTCTTGGTTTAAAATCACCTCTCTTAAATACCGGATTGACCATCTTCTTTTCCTTAAGAAGGCGTCTCATCTTCTCACGGTTTGCTTCTTCTTTGATATATTTGAAAGCAACTGCCTTCGGTACTGTCATCCAGAGATGTTCTTCTTTTGCAAGTTCAAGCGGCAGTTCTTTTCCGTAAACATATTCTTCTACTACATATTTTGCAACATTGAATCCAGATCCTGTCACATAATAATTACTTCGTCCCTGGCGGGTGTTGATCTCGAAGAAACGGTATTTTCCATCACGCCTGTCATACTTGATATCAAAGTTGGAGAATCCTACATAGTGCAAATCTTCCAGCAGATTCTTCACCTTCATCATCAGCTCTTCGTTTGGCTCTGTGATGATAACTGCATGATTTCCAAGTCCGTGTGGTGTGTGTTCTTCCAGGAGTACATGTCCCAGACACATCATTTTAACTTTTCCATTCCGGTCAGAATAAGAAGTCAGAACACGCATATATTCATCATTTCCCGGAATCATATCCTGGATGATCAGTTTATCTGTATAACCTGCCCCATAGATATCCCGAATTACTTTTTCCAGTACTTTTCTGTCCTTGATCGTGTAGATCTTATTCTGGGTTGCAAACGGATGCTCCCAGTAAGAAATACTGTCAGACGGCTTTAAAATTACCGGGTACGGGAAATTCATCTCAAAATCCAGTCCCATGGACTGATCGTAAATAATCGTTCCCGGATAATCTACCCCATGCTTTTCGCACAACTTGTAGAAAGTCTCTTTCTGCTGCAGACTGTTCATCACATCAA
>OLOX01002836.1_pt1 | contig 13866 bp, 7 predicted proteins | sample 1672091 | NCBI WGS metagenome assembly OLOX01 (sample SAMEA3136644, study PRJEB25190) | human gut metagenome | reverse complement strand
GCAAGTATTTTAGAAGACATACCAACAGGAATGATAATGAATGCAGAAAAGAACGCAGGCTGGGAAGTAAAAGGAACAACAGCAACAAGAGAAACAAAAGAATTACAACCAGGAGAAAGTGAAGAATATCTAGTAGTCCTAGATTGGGAGAACGGAGAAAACAACATAGGAATGAAAGAAAACACAGCATCAATAATCTCAACGGAAAATGAAGCAGGATTTGAAGAAAAAGATACAACAGACAATGAAGATAAAGCAGACATAATAGTAGCAATAGGAACAGGTGGACATACATACGTACTAATAGCAGGAGGAATGTTATTAATATTAATATCACTAGCATGTGGAGTATATATAATCAAAAAGAACGATTAATATAAAATAAAAAAGAGACTACTTTAAATGAAGTAAACCCAAAATGTTCATTTCATAAAGTAGTCTCTTTTACTAATAAATTTTATTAATAAAAATGTGACTAGCTATAAAAGTTAGTCACATTAATTATTTTAAATTCAAATAAATTATCTTTATTTAAAAGGATTAATTGAATTTATTCCATTCATCAGAGTCTCAGTAATATTCTCTGCAGTAGCAGAAGTATTATTTGCTCCATTAATCTTAGAATTAGAAAGACCAGTTTCACGTCTAATAAATTCATCTTTCTTTCTTAAATTTTGCATATTAGACTTAGTCTCAGTTTCATAATGATGTCTAGCATTAGTATTCCTATATTTTAGATACATTACTAAAAAGTAAATAAATCCAAGCAATAAGAATAAAAAGCTATAATCAGAATCCACAAACATCATCAATAAAATACCTAATAACTCCACTAATGCAGAAATACCAAGTAACTTAGGCATATGAATAGGAACACTTCCCATAGTCTCCTTAGTTCTAGCATTAACAGCAACATAATGAAGTAATTTTTTATCCCCTTTATCTTCCTGATAACTATAAAGCCAAACAGGTAAATACGCTGTTTTCCATAAGCTACCCTTAACATCAAAATTTTGAGTTTCCCAACAAACACCACGATCATACTCTTTTATAGTGTTATTAGCTGCAAACTTAGCAATATCTTTAGCTTGAGCATTAACAATAGGACGTAATTGTTCAACATTAGTATCACGTCTCTCAGAAGTATAACCCTTCAAGTAATTTGAATTCCACTTTACACAATTTTCAGTATCAAAAGGCATAATAGAATTAATAATATTATTTGTTTTACCAGAAGCATTTTTATTTAATCTATCAGAATTAGATTCAATAGTTAAATCATCAATAGCTAAATCAAAGTCACGACCAACTGTATACAAATCAGCATCGTAATAAGTTCTTTGATTTTCACCACTACCTCTAGTATAACGTCTAACTTGTTTTTCACCTTTTCCAAGTAAAAATGCATGAGAGTTGATATCAACAACCATATAAGGGAAATAAACACCCATAATATTTTCTGTTGTAAACTCTTGTCTAAACTTAGGATGAGCAAAAAACTTTCTTCTACCAACGAAATTCTCAATTTGAGCTTTAGCCTCAGCTTTAGTTAATTTAAAAGGAAGAACTACATCAGGAACAGAACCATTTGATATTTGTTGATTTATAGATAATGTACTTCTACACCAGTGACATCTTGCTTGAGTAGCTTCGGCAGTATCAATAACAACTTCTGCACCACAACTACTACATTTAAGAGTAATCACATTTTCAGAATCAGTAGAAATATCTTGAGCTGCAGAACCCATAACATCACCATTAAGTTCTGAAATATTAGTATTAAGTTCCTCAACTGTTTCAGGTTTAAATTCATATCTACAGAAATTACATCTCAAAAGCCCTGTCCTGGGATTAAGAGAAATATCAGTAGCGCCACATTTAGGACATTTATCTTGTCCATCTTTGGCATTTAAATCAGTTTGAATAATTCTTGAAGAATCATTAACTCCTGAAGTTTCTTCCATCTATTACACCCCCAAAAGTTTAGATTTAGCTTTATCAAAATCTTCTTGAGTAATAACACCAGCATCAAGTAATTTCTTTAGTTTAGTTAATTTCTCATAAGGATCTTCCTCAGTTTGCTCAGCAGGTTGTTGAGATTGAGCAACAGGCTCTTGAGCTTGAGGTTCAGCTACTGGTTGAACAGGCTCTGGTTGAGCTTGTGGTTGTGGAGCTGGTTGAGGCTGAGGAGCAGGTTGTTGAGGTTGCATATTATTAACAGCACCCATTAAACTTGCACCATTTTGGCTAGCCATATTCATTCCCATGAATCCCATCATAGCACCAGCATCGTTAGTTGCAGCACCTTGCATAGCTTGTCCTGTAGCAGCAGCCATCATTCCAGCCATATTATTGCTATAAGCTTGACCCATACGAGCAGCTTTTCTGATTTCTTGATCAGCTTTTCTAGCTTCTTCTAATACTTCTAATGTTGGTCCATCATAATCAGCTTGCAAGTTAACACTTATTACTTTTATACCATAATTTGTTGACCATTGATAAGTATTTTCAATTTCATCATCCATTGTAAGAGCGAATTGATCTAAGTTAGATTGAATATAATCAATAGTATCCATATTGTTTTCTTTTGATTTCAAAGAAAAACGTTTGAATGCACCTGTTAAACAAGTTAAGAAATCATTAAATAAATGATCTCCAGCAGGATTATCCATATCAGCAAAGTCAAATACAGGAGCATTTGGAACTTTGTACATATCTGGTACAAAACCTTTGAAGAATAATAGAGGATCAACAATTTGTAATGAATAAGTACCTCTAGCGCTTCCTCCTGCTCTTGTTGCTAAATATTCATCTTGCCAATAAATAGGAGTTTGTGTACCAAACTTATTTCCTGTTATTGGTTTTAAGTTTATATAAAAAGCTGTTTGTTGAGAACCTGGTTGACCACCGAATTTAAATCTTTGCCAAGATTCACCTATTGTTGAAGCCAAAATTCCATTACCAGCAAAAACGGATTTTGAATTTGGATCATCTGAATTATAAATAAATCCACCTGGTTCAGTAATTAATCCTGTAACAGCTCCATCTTGTATAGTTATAAGAGCTAACCCTTCTGGAACAACAATTTTACTTCCATTTGAAATAATATTGTCAGAACCTTTTGTATTTTCACCACGTCCAGCATTAGTACCTTGTGGAACTGCTTGGAAAATAGCAGCTGTAGCCGGTACATTAGAAGCTGGTACAAAAAAATCTTTCCATTGATCTGCAAATGTTCCACTTAGAGCACCTGCGAATGCTTTAATAAATCCCATAATAAAACCTCCTTAATTTGATAAACTTACTTTATCAATATACAGATATTAAATCATTATTGTAGAATTTTGTAAATAAAAAAAGAAAAAGATCGAAGAATATAAAGAATAAAAATCAAAATTAAGAATAAAATAATAATAGAAAAATAATACAATTATGTAACAGAACTTTACATAATTAGATAAAAATGGTATAATATAACCGTGCTCAAAAAATATAAATAAAGAGGTGACTAATATGTTTTATGGAGATAATACAACAATAGCATACGGAAGTGGAAATAGCTATGATATGGAATATTTACCAAATATATTTAGTGGTAAAATAATGGATAAAGAAATGTTAATTTAAAAAAGTGATACTTAATCACCATATAAAATGAAAAGATAATAGAATAAAATTCTATTATCTTTTTTTAACTTTAATAATAAACCTTCAATTATACTGTAGAATAGTTAGATTACTCTTTAACTGTATATTGACTTACGTCTGGTTCAACAAATATAGAATCATCAACATTATTAAACTCATAGCTTGATTCTGTAGTAGAATCGCCATCTACAACTTTAAGTAACAAACCTGTATCTTTTTCTACATAAACTTCAATATCCTTTGAAGCAGAAGCAGTTGAAGACATAAATCCTTTTATTAGATAACAATCCTTTCCATTAACAGTTGTTGATTTTACATTTGCAGAAATACCATTAATAAAAGTTTGCCAATTATTATCTGTTTCTAAGTAATTATGAAGAGATACTGTTGATATTTCATTAATATTTGCATTAACTTCCTTTAAACCATCTGTTTCTGTATAAACAGTCTTTTTCTCACCATTACTGTATGCAGAAACCAATGTCTTTTTACCATTTGAAATAGTATCTAAAAAAGTTACTTGTTTATTACCTTTTTTATAGCATTTCAAATTCGTAGAAATCGCATCGCCTTGTTTTGTAGAATTTTCAATAAAATAATTATCGCTATTAATATAAGTGCCTATTTTATTTTGCAAGTTAGTAATAATTACATAATTTCTAATAGTATGAATTGCGAAAATTACTATTAGAATGATCAAAATAATTCCAATAATTTTTAAACAATTTTTCATATTAATTCCCTCCCTCATCTTTTGTGTAATTAGTAAAGTATGTCAATTAAAATATACAAAAGACAAGATGATATTAACATATACTGGGAATAAAAACAACAATAAATATGAAAAAATAAAATAAAAAAAGATGCTTCAATTAAAAGCATCTTTGAACGTTATTTTTCAATCTCTTCAAGATAATCATCATAACTACATTCACGAATAACAACCTTATTATTATTCAAATCTATAATCTTATTAGCAACAGTTTGAGTTAATTGATGGTCATGAGAAGTAAAAATTAAATTTCCTTTAAACTTAGACATTCCCTCATTTAAAGCAGTAATACTTTCCATATCTAAATGGTTAGTAGGTTCATCAAAAATTAAGAAATTAGCACCAGAAAGCATTAATTTAGAAAGAACACATCTAACCTTCTCACCACCAGAAAGAACCTTAACTTTCTTCAAAGCTTCTTCGCCAGAGAACAACATTCTACCTAAGAAACTTCTAACATAAGTTTCATCAGGATCTTTAGAATATTGACGAAGCCAATCAACCAAAATCAAATCATCATCAAATAAGTAATTATTATCCTTTGGAAAATAATCTTTAGTTATAGTAGTTCCAAAAGAAACAGAACCTTCATCTGGTTCAAGTTCACCAGCAATAATTTGGAATAAAGTTGTTTTAGCAATTTCATTATCACAAAGAATTGCAATTTTATCATCTCTTTTAACAGTAAAAGAAACATTATCTAAAACTTTTTCACCATTAAGAGTCTTTGATATATTTTGAACTTCAAGAATTTCTTTACCAGGTTCACGATCAGGTTTAAAATCAATATATGGATATTTTCTATTAGATGGTTTAATTTCATCTAATTCAATTTTCTCTAAAGATTTCTTTCTAGAAGTAGCTTGCTTAGATTTTGAAGCATTAGCACTAAATCTAGCAATAAATTCTTGTAATTCTTTGATTTTCTCTTCTTTTTTCTTATTTTGTTCTCTCATTTGTTTCAAAGCTAACTGGCTAGACTCATACCAGAAATCATAGTTTCCAGGATAAACTTTAATTTTACCAAAGTCAACATCAGCAATATGAGTACAAACTTTATTTAAGAAATATCTATCATGAGAAACAACTAAAACAGTATTATCAAAGTTAATCAAGAATTCTTGAAGCCAATCAATAGTCTTAATATCCAAGTCATTAGTAGGCTCATCAAGAAGTAAAACATCAGGATTACCAAACAATGCTTGAGCAAGTAAAACTTTAACCTTATCCTTAGCATCAATTTCTTTCATTAATTTCTCATGAAGAGAAGAATCAATTCCTAAATCATTTAAAAGCGTTGCTGCATCAGATTCTGCATTCCATCCATCTAATTCAGCAAAACGCTCTTCAAGCTTAGCAGCCTTCATACCATCTTCCTCAGAAAAATCAGGCTTAGAGTAAAGAGCTTCTTTATCTTTCATAATTTTATACAATTCATGATTACCCATAATAACAGTATCAAGAACTCTAAATTCTTCGTAAGCAAAGTGGTCTTGCTTTAAAATAGATAAACGTTCACCTTTGTCAAGTACAACTTCACCTTTACTAGGTTCTAATTCTCCAGAAAGAACCTTTAGAAAAGTAGATTTACCAGCACCATTAGCACCAATAATACCATAGCAATTACCTTTATTAAATTTGATATTAACATCTTCAAAAAGGACTCTTTTTCCAAAACGTACAGTAACACCAATAGCGTTTAACATATCAAACCTCCTATAAATATATATATAAAATAAAATTTTAAACAAAATTAAATCTCATGTAGTCACAATTATATCTCATTTTGGTAAAGAATTCAAACAAATATTGATATTTTTGTTGCTATTTAGTATTATTCTTATATAAGTAATATGTACGAAGAAAATATTAGGAGGAAAACAAATGAAAAAGAACAAAAAAGTTGTGATAATTTGTGCTATTATAGTCGCAATTATTGTGATTTCATTGATTTTTGCATTAGTATACAAAGGCAAAACAGGAAAATTACCATTTGAAAAAACAGAAGACGAAATAAATACAGTTAAAATGGTTGAAAATTCAACTATAAAAGTAACTTTAGGAGAAGTAGCAACAACAGATGACTACATGATAATAGAATATGAAGTAGATATAAAAGATAAAAACATTGAAATAGAAAATGGTTACTTAGATTATGTATCTTTTGAAATAGATAGAGATATAAAAATCGATGGAAAAGAAGTAAATTATACTGATGAAAAAGGTCAATTTGCATATAAAGAATCAGACAATAAAGTAAAAGTTTATGATCTTATAAATATAAAAAATAAAAAACTATCAGATACATATAAATTAGAAGTAACCGTATATGACATCTATGGAGATGGAGATGAAATAGATGCAGACTTAGAGCTTGAAGATACAAATGGTGAAAATGCAGATGAAGAAATATACGATGAAGAAGACACTGAAGAATATGTTGATGAAACAGAAGCAGACGGACTAGAAGAAGATTCATCAGAAGGTGGATATGAAGAAGTTACAATAGATTCAGATGAATATTATCAAGCAATTGAAAATAAGGATGAAGAAACATTAATTGAAGAATCAACATCTGAAGAAGATTCAGCAGAAGACACAACAGATGAAATATCAAGTGAAGATGATATAATCAGTGAAAGTGATAAAATAGGAACTATAACAGTAAAATTAAATAAAACAGACACAAATAAAAATGCAAGCATAATAAAAAAGAATGAAAAAAGCACACAAGATAATGTTACAGTAAATGTAAACACAATAATAAAAACAAATTCAGCAAAATTCATAACAGTAGAAACAGAGGTTACAGGAGTAACAAAAGAGCAAATAGAAAATGATGATTTAACAAACCCAGAAAATATACAAATAGCAGTATTAGACAAAGATGGAAACACATTAAATGTTGGAAAAGTAGAAGAATCTTACTTATATGATTCTGAAGGAAATGAAATTGAAATATTAGAAGAGGATACAACATTAGAAAATGGAAAAGCAAAAATAACTACAATCATAGCATTAACAGGAGATAATAAAGATCTTGATAGACTAAAAGTTCAAGCATACTTCGAAAAATATGATGAAGATCAAAGCGATAACGATGAGCACTCAATAGAAGATCAAAAATATAGTGCAGAGAATAGCGTTGGAGAAGAAATAGAAATTTAAAAGCATAACAATAACAAATAGAAAATAAAATCACATATTTTTGTGATTTTATTTTTTTGTAAAAAAACACTTCAAAATCCAAAATATTTGATATAATAAACAAAGATTTTAAATAAAGGAGATAAAAATGAACATAACAGAAAAAATAGCATCAGAGCTAAATATAAAAACAAGTCAAGTTGAAAATACAATAAAATTAATAGATGACGGTAATACAATACCATTTATAGCACGTTACAGAAAAGAAGTAACAGGAAACTTAAGTGATGAAACACTTAGAGAGTTTGATGAAAGATTAACATATTTAAGAAATTTAGAAAAAAGAAAAGAAGAAATAACAAGATTAATTGATGAACAAGGAAAATTAACAGAAGAACTACAACAAGCAATAGAAAAATCTGAAATACTTTCAGAACTTGAAGATATATACAGACCATACAAACAAAAGAAAAGAACAAGAGCAACAATAGCAAAAGAAAAAGGATTAGAGCCATTATCAAACATAATATACTTACAATCAGATAAAAGAGACATAAATGAAATAGCAAAAGAATTTATTAATCCTGAAAAAGGAGTAGAAACAATAGAAGACGCATTAAATGGCGCAAAAGATATTATTGCAGAAACAGTAGCAGACAATGCAGAATACAGAAAGAAAATGAAAAAGTTATGCAACAGAGAAGCAGTAGTAACAATAAAAGCAACAAAAGAAGACGAAAAATCACCATATGAAATGTATTATGATTTTAATGAATCTTTAAGAAGTTTGCCAAGTCATAGAATATTAGCAATCAACAGAGGAGAAAAAGAAGAATACCTAAAAGTCAAAGTAGAAAAACCAGATGAAAAAGTAATTGACTTTATAGAGAAAGACATCATAAAAGACAAAAACAATCAATTTGGCAAAATATTAGAAGAGAGTATAGAAGACTCATATAAACGTTTAATTGAACCTTCAGTAGACAGAGAATTAAGAAATGAGTTATCAGAAAAAGCAGAAGAAAAAGCCATAAAAGTATTTGGCAAAAACGCAAAACAACTATTATTACAAGCACCAATAAAAAATATAACAGTATTAGGATTTGACCCAGCATATAGAACAGGATGTAAGTTAGCAGTAATAGATCAAAATGGAAAATTATTAGATACTGCAACAGTATATCCAACAGAGCCACAAAATGATGTAGAAGGTGCAACAAAAGTAATAAACAATTTCATAGAGAAATATAACATTAACATGATAGCAATAGGAAATGGAACAGCATCAAGAGAATCAGAAATGTTTGTATCTGATTTAATATCAAAAAATAAAAAAGAAATATACTATGCAATCGTAAGTGAAGCAGGAGCATCAGTATATTCTGCATCAAAACTAGCAACAGAAGAATACCCAGACATAAACGTATCATTAAGAGGAGCAATTTCAATAGCTAGAAGACTTCAAGACCCATTAGCCGAATTAGTAAAAATAGATCCAAAAGCAATTGGAGTAGGTCAATATCAACACGATGTTAACCAGAAAAAGTTGTCAGAAAGTCTAACTGGAGTAGTAGAAGATGCAGTAAATAGCGTAGGTGTAGATGTTAATACAGCAACACCATCACTACTTTCATATGTATCAGGAATAAACAAACAAGTAGCTAAAAACATAGTAGAATATAGAGATACAAATGGAAGCTTAAAACAAAGAAAAGAACTATTAAAAGTACCAAAGTTAGGAAAAGCAGCATATGAACAATGTGCAGGATTTTTAAGAATATATAACGGAAAAAATCCATTAGAAATTACAGGAGTACACCCAGAAAGTTATGAAAAAGCAGAAAAGTTGTTAACAAAAATGGGATATACTGTGGATGATTTAATCAATAATGAAAGATTATTGCAATTAAGAAAAGAATTGCAAAAAGTAGATATAAAAACAATGGCAAAAGAATTAGACATTGGAGAATTAACACTACAAGATACAATAAATGAACTATCAAAACCAGGAAGAGACCCAAGAGAAGATATGCCAAAACAAATACTAAGAAGCGATGTATTAAAATTTGAAGACCTAAAAGAAAACATGGTATTAAAAGGAACAGTAAGAAATGTAACAGACTTCGGAGCTTTTGTTGATATAGGAGTAAAACATGACGGACTTGTACATATATCACAATTATCAAATAGTTTTGTTAAAAATCCATCAGATGTAGTAGCAGTAGGTGATATAGTAAATGTAAAAGTAATTGGTATTGATCAAGAAAAACAAAAAGTAAGTTTATCAATGAAAGAAGTTTAAAAAATCAACAAATAGTGTTAAACGTGTGGAAAAAGCAAACCAAATCGCAGAAAGCTGTGGATAATACTCTGCAAGGACATTTTACATAAAGTTCCAATAACATTAGAAAAGTGGCGAGTTTCAACAAAAATCGCTAAACTGTAACAAAAAAGAAATGAAAAATATATTTAAAACGAAGAAAAGTCTTTAGACGTGCTGTCTAGAGGCTTTTCTTATTACATTTGACTATAAGCCTAAGAAAATGTGAAAAAGCTTCCATTGACGCACACGCGCGCGCGTTTAAAATAAATATTAGATTTAATATTTATAAGGAGCGAAAGAATGTTAAAGAAATTTGAGAATGGTAAAATTAAGAAAATTGTAATTGGAAGTTTGATACCAATATTTGCAATAGTTGTTGCTATTGTATCAATTCTAATTACGAACAAGGGAGAGAAAACAAAAACAAGAAAAAATATTGTTGATGCCGAATTAGCAAGAGCAATGACTTATGACCAATTTGTTGATGGAGATGAAAATATAGAAGGTACAGACTATGTTAAGTTTAGTGCTTTCTTTTTGCGTGACGTAAATGGTGATGGATATGCAGAAAAAATTAAAGGAACATGTAAACAGATTGGCAAGGAAGATACACTTTACATGGAACTGAATGTTGTTACAGATGGTTATCTTGAGAATGGCGTAATAACGATTAATGGTAATAACTTTTACCTTCAAACAGCAATCCCAAAAGACAGTGAAGTAAAAGACAATGTAATCTCAAATAACACAAAACAAATTTCTTTAAATCAAATAAACAATGGAACTCAAAAATTATTAACAGGTATTGTAAGAACAGGAGACTATTCATATGATTCTCAAAAGTATGCTGCAATTGGAAATGATACAACAAAGATGAGTGGAGTAAACTCAATTACTTTAACAGGAACTCATGTTGCAGCAGATGGAACAAGAACAGAAATTAGTAAAACTGTTGAACTTACTATGGATTGGTATGGAACATCTAAAGCAGAAATACCAAATTATTTCTTATCAACAAGAAATTTAAATCAGTTAAATGATAATACAAATGTTGTTGATGAAGAAAACAATAGAGCTGTTTTTGAGTTTGAATTTGCAATGCAAGAACTAGAGAATGATATTTTATTATCAAAAGCTTGCATAGAAGGAACTTTACCACAACTTAATGGATATAATGCCATTGGAATAGAATCAACAGATACAAATTTGAAATGTACATTTGATGAACAAACTGGAAATTTTGCTATAAGCAAATCTGGTGAATTAAATGATGATGGAACAATAAAAAAACAGTGTTATGATGGCGATTATTATAATAGTTCAATAGGCCGTATCAGATATAATAAATTTAAATTAAAAGTAATATATCCATTAGAAGCATATATGGCAACTGGTGGAGATACTGTAGAATTAAAAATTCCTATTAAGGGATATTATGAAGGATATAATAATCCAAATAAAGAATTTACAAATCCATATAGATCAACTAAGAAGAGCGAAACTTTGATATTAACTTTTTGTAAGCCAACTGGAGATGTAGGATTAGTAAAGATATATACAGGAAAATATGTTGGAGAACCAAATTGGAGATATATGGTTTCAAAAAAGAAACCACTAAAAATCTATAATGAGATTTCCACAGAAGAAAAAAATGATATTTATACAGTTAAGTGGTATGCAACTACAGGAAAACAAGGAGAAACAGAAGGATTTAAATTAAAAGAAACAAAAGATGGAGAGGCTCAAGTTTCAGACTTATTTATAAAATCAGATTCATCAACAGAGTCAACAGAGAATGCAATATCAAATATAGGAATAGCTTTTTCAGATCCAGTTAATTTATTAGGTGAAGATGGATGGATAAAAGTTTACGATGATGAAACAGGAGATTTGATTCATGAATTCACAAAAGATGATTGGTCAAAATATTCAGAAGAAAATCCATATAAATATCCATATCAAATAAAACATATAAGAGTTGAAACGAGTGCTACATCAGCAAGTGCAAGCTTTACAGTTTATAATATAAAAGAGATAGATGATGAATATATTATAGAAAATTACACAAGAGAAGAGTTTGATAATTTAAAATATATAAAATCAACATTAGTTGGATATGTTGGAAATAGTTATTTAAATTCAGATATATATAGTGCAACATATGAAACACCATTTTCATATGCAAAAGTTGTGTTGAATAAAAATGCAATTTCAACACAAGAAACAGAAAAAGATATGGAAATAAAAATAAATGCTCAAGCAAATGAACAATCAAATCAAGAAAAATGGAAAAATGGAGCATTCTTATTAAAGTTGCCTAAAGATATTATTGATATTGATATAAATTCTGTACAAGTAAACAATTCAGCAGTGACAGTTTCAAGTTACGAAACATATGAAGAAAATGGAGAAAGGTTTATAAAAATAATAACATCAAATGAAAATGCAACTGAGTTTGTATTGACTATAAAATGTCATATTACACCTGATCCACGTATTTCTACAGCAACAGAAAACTTTGAATTATATACAAGTAATGAAGATGCAGTTGATTATTATAATGCAACAGCTGATATTTATGATGTCAATGGAAATTTGAATAAGGCAGAAAAGGTTGGTAAATCAACAGTAAGTATAAGTTTAGTTTCGCCAAATTCATTACTTACAAATCAAGTAGCTTCAAATTATGATGAGGATAGCAGTGTAGCTGTTGCTCCACAATCAGCAGTCGTAAGTAAAGAAAAGAGATCTGCTACAGTAAATATAGAAGTAAACAATAATTATTCAAATACGATTAGTGATGTTCAAATTTTAGGAAGAGTACCTTTCAAAGGAAATAAATATGCTATTACAAATGAAGATATGGGTTCAACATTTACAACTACAATGACAAACGAAGGAATAGTTTTGCCAGAGGAATTAAAGTCAGTTGCAACAGTTTATTATACTGAGAATGGTGATGCAACAAGAAGTTTAAAAGATACTGGAAATGGATGGACTACAACGCCAACGGATTATTCAAAAGTAAAGAGTTATTTAATTGATTTAGGTGACTATAAACTAGCTAAAGGTGAAAAACATGTAATTTCTTACAATATCAATATTCCAGAAGGATTAAATTATAATCAAATAGCTTATAGCCATCATGGTGTTTACTTCTGTTTAGATACAGAAGGTGGAAAGTTTAGAACAAGAACTGAACCAAATAAAGTTGGATTTATGATTGCAAAGCAATATGACTTAGAATTAACAAAATTTCAGAAGAATAAAACTAACGGTGTAAGTGGTGCAACATATGCAATTTATGAAGAAGGTAATGATGAAGCTAAAACGAGAGTTACAGGAGAAAATGGAAAACTAATATTAACTGGATTATATGTTGATAGAACATATATTGTAAAAGAGATTAAGAGCCCAAGTGATTATGAATTAAATGAAGAAGTAGTAAAATTTGCTACTTCTGAAAATGATGGAAAATTAACATTAACTAAGAATGAAGGAACTGTCAAGAATATTCAAGTGGTTCAAGCTGATGCAAATACTGGATGTAAGATTCAAATTGATGTTGAAGATGAAGCTAAAGTTAGATTAAAGATTAAGAAAACAGAGAGTGGAACGGCAATGCCTGTAAAATCAATAGGATATAAATTAACTGGAACGGAATTGTCTACAAATGGTAAGAATGCAACAACAAATATAAATGGAGAAATAAATGTAAAAGGATTAAAAGTTGGAGAAGAATATACCCTAGAAGAAACAAGAGCAACAGGGTATTATTTGGCAAGCCAAATAAAATTCACAGTAACTAATATAGATGGAGTTTATGAAATAAATGTAACGGAAGGAATAACTAAATCAGTAAGTGTAACACAAGAAGATAATATTCCAGTAATTAACATGAATTTAGAAGATGAAAAGATACCAACATATGATTTAGAAATATCAAAAATAAAGAAAGTAACATCAGTAACAAGCG
>OLOX01002832.1_pt1 | contig 13900 bp, 14 predicted proteins | sample 1672091 | NCBI WGS metagenome assembly OLOX01 (sample SAMEA3136644, study PRJEB25190) | human gut metagenome | reverse complement strand
ATTACCAGTTTACACCATCGGTCTTCTTAAGTCCAGCTAACCCTTGAACAGTAACTGGTGCTGTTGGATGAGAAGAAATAAAAATTTGGAGATATTGAAAATAAAAAAGCCAAATGTTATAATATCAACAGGCAAGAGAAAGAAAAAATTTAGCAAAGACAGAAAAACGAAAGCCCTTGGAGCTGCAGCTCCCGGGGCCTTTTGTTAATCAAAATGAAAAAGCTCAGATTGGGTTAGGTAGTTAAATTTGTTTGAAGCGCGAATTAAGAGCACACACGAAATTCCTAGAAAGTTCGCACTATAAAAAATCTTAAAAACTCTATAAATAAAATTGACAAAGTAAAAAATAATGGAAAAAACAATGATTAAATAAAAATTTGTATTGTATATACAAAAATATAGAGTTAAAATTATTTAATTTTGCTGTCGTTCCCCACGCGGGAACGTGGATTGAAATTGTCCCCATTACAATATCGTCTGTATTGCTTGCAGTCGTTCCCCACGCGGGAACGTGGATTGAAATTCTGGCAGATGCAATACGTCCGGCATTCAAACGGTCGTTCCCCACGCGGGAACGTGGATTGAAATTACTTTCTTTGGATTTAATTTCATTTGCATTTTCTGTCGTTCCCCACGCGGGAACGTGGATTGAAATAAATTCATCTGATACACTAATCATTCCGTCACCTCGTCGTTCCCCACGCGGGAACGTGGATTGAAATGCAAAAGAGTTGATCAACAGATTTGGAAAGAAGGTCGTTCCCCACGCGGGAACGTGGATTGAAATTGAAAAAGGAAGTGAGAAAACAATGGGAGATACAGTCGTTCCCCACGCGGGAACGTGGATTGAAATAATGCTCCCGGACGGAACAGCGGAACGGAACTTGGTCGTTCTCCACACGGGAACGTGGATTGAAATTGCGTTAAAGCAGGAACTACAGCTACAATCCCAGTCGTTCCACACACGGGAACATGGATTGAAATATTGGTTGCCTGGATGTTTGACAGGTAGCTCTTCGTCGTTCTCTACACGGGAACGTGAATTAAAGTGGGAGGGAAGCGTATGAAATATATAGCACATCGAGAAGATGAGAGAGAACAGTTATTATTAGACCATCTAACCGGAACAGCTGAGAAAGCAAGAGATTTTGCGGAAGCCTTTGGTAAAGGTGACTGGGGATATTGCTGTGGAATGATGCATGATCTGGGAAAATACAGCGAGAAATTTCAACGAAGAATCAGAGGAGAGGAGATAAAAGTAGATCATGCCACGGCAGGAGCAAGAGTTTGTCTGGAGTTGGGAGGAATGTATCCGTTTTTGGAATACTGTATTGCAGGCCATCATGCTGGTTTACCAGATGATGGTGGAGACAGTGATGCAGGAAATTTTCCAACGCTAAAAGGGAGAAGAAAGAAAAAAATAGAAGATTTTCAAGCATATAAAAAAGAAGTTCATATTCCAGAATTAAAGACAGCACCCATTGATATAAATAAAACTAAAAATGCAGAGTTTTCTTTAAGTATGTTTATGCGAATGTTGTATTCTTGTTTAGTAGATGCGGATTTCCTTGATACAGAGAAATTTATGACAAATGGAAATACCGGACGGCAACAGGGAGAAAGTATGTCGCAGCTTTTAGAAAAACTGGAGCAGCATATCGCAGGATGGCTTGAAAATAAAGAAACTGAAAGTGTAAATGGCAGAAGGACAGAAATCTTGAGAGCATGTCTGGAAGCCGGAGAAAAAGAAAAGGGACTTTTTCGCTTGACCGTGCCGACTGGTGGAGGAAAAACAATTGCATCATTGGCGTTTGCATTAAGACATGCAGTAAAACATAATATGGATCGAATCATTTATGTGATTCCATATACCAGCATTATTGAACAAAATGCAGAAGTTTTTCGCGAAAAACTGGGAGATCAGAATGTGCTGGAGAATCATTGCAACGTGGATTATGAGAGCACAGAAGAATTGAAACCGATGCAATTAGCCTCCGAAAACTGGGATAAACCAGTAGTAGTTACTACAAATGTACAGTTTTTTGAATCTTTGTTTGCAAATAAGTCATCGAAATGCAGGAAACTTCACAATATGGCAAACAGTGTGATCATATTTGATGAAGCACAAATGCTTCCGAATGATTATCTGAAACCATGCCTGGCTGCCATAGAAGAACTGGTGTTGAATTATGAGGCAACAGCAGTATTGTGCACAGCAACACAGCCAGCATTAGATCCGTTTTTTAAAAATATAAGACAGATTACAGAACTTTGTCCAAGAATGGAGGGGCAGTTTAAATTCTTCAAGAGAGTGCACTTTGAAAATGTCGGAAAACTGTCAGAAGAAGCACTGCAAAGCTGTCTCTTGGAAGAAACGCAGGCATTGTGCATTGTGAATACAAAGAAAAGAGCACAGAAAATATACCGTGAAATAAAGGGTGAGGGCGTTTTTCATTTATCTACAAGTATGTATCCGAAACACAGAAAACGTGTATTAAAACAGATAAAAGAGAGACTGGCTAATAAAGAAAAATGTATCCTTATTTCAACCAGTCTGGTGGAAGCCGGTGTGGACTTGGACTTTTACACAGTGTACAGACAAATCGCTGGTATAGATTCTATGATCCAAGCGGCGGGAAGATGCAATCGAGAGGGGAATCGGACGGCAGAAGAAAGTAAAGTTGTGATTTTTCAATTTGAGGAAAGTGAAAGAGTTCTAGGACAGCAATTGCAGATTGATATTTCTGAGAGTCTGATTGCAGATGAAGGTGAAAACGAAGATTTAGAAACTGTAACAAAATATTTTCAAATGCTTTATGATGTGCGAGGAGAAGGCCTGGATAAAAAGAAAATCTGCGAAGAATTAAAAGGTGGACTACATAACTTTGCCAGAGTCGGAAAAGAATTCAGGTTGATTGAGGAAAATACGAAGACAATTTTTATAAACATAGAAGAGGAGGCACAGGAAATATTGCAGGATCTTAAGCTGAAAGGATTTACAAGATCAGGAATAAGACGGGCCGCACAATATTGTGTAAATGTCTATGAGCAGGAGTTTGATAAGTATAATGGTGCTGGTATGCTTCGACCTGTTTCAGAAGATATTCAGGATTTTTATGTGCTGACTGATTCAGAACAATATTCCGAGGAGACAGGACTAAATCTGGATATTGATTATGGAATGGCACTCTGGGTATAAAAATATGTTGAGATAGAATGGGGAGCTAAAAGTATTTAACTGCTTTTAGCTCCCCATATTTAGATTATTATAACTAAAGTTATTATTTCAATCCACAGGATAGTTCCTGACTTACATAAAGTATAATATAGACTTATATAAAATTCAATAAATTTAGATATAAATAATTTGAAGATGAGTATTGTATATTCTATATAAGTATAGTATATTTAAGATATTAGATGAATATAAAAGATAATTTGCTGATACAATTATAATTTACAGAAAAAGGAGTTCCATATGATTTTATATCACGGAAGTAAAGAAATCGTAGAATATCCGGAAATCAGGAGAGCCAGATTCAACAAAGATTTCTATTTTGGCTTCTATTGCACAAACATTGAAAAGCAAGCCGAGCGTTGGGCAACAAGATACGGAGAAAAGGGATATATCAATAAATATGAATATACAGCAAACACGGAATTAAAAATCCTTAAATTTGAAAAAATGACAGAAGAATGGCTGGATTTTATCATTGCCTGTCGAAACGGACAATCTCATTCATATGATATCGTAGAAGGTCCAATGGCAGATGATACAATCTACAATTATCTGCAGAACTATCTGGATGGCAAAATTTCAAGAGCTGCTTTCTGGGAACTGGTAAAATTCAAATATCCGACACATCAGATCAGTTTTCATACAATTCAGGCATTAGACACACTTAAATTTGTAGGAAGCGAGGTTGTATATGGCAGCGAAAAATAATAATAATCTTTTTTTTACCTGCAGTCTGATTGAATATATGGGAAGACTGGAGAAACAGCCTCGTTCCAAAATTGTAGATTATCTTGGCAGGAAAAATATACAACAAATTTATAAATACGCAGATGTATTTCACTGTGAACCAATAGAAAAAGTGGCTACAGAATTTGTTGAACGATGTGAAATTACAGAGGGCGATTTTGATAATGTGTCAGCATGTAAGTATACAGTTCCTGATTATTGGGATATTGGAGAGGTATATGAGCGGCTGATCGAGGATATATATGGTGATGCCGAGATTGAAAAGGGAATTTGGGGAATTTATCATTCCTGGATAGACAGACATATTTCGGATTACAATACGGATTTTTATTATCAGTCAAGAGAGTATATAGCGGCATGCTATAAGGCTGGAGAAATATTATAGCACAGAAAAGAGGAATTACTTATGGGTATGGGGGTAAAGGTCAGAGTCTGGGGAAGTTATGCTTTGTTTTCCAGACCAGAAATGAAAGTGGAACGGTGTTCTTATGATGTGATGACACCGTCGGCGGCGAGGGGGATTCTGGAAGCTGTTTACTGGCATCCTGGTATGCGTTGGGTCATTGACAAAATTTATGTGAAAAAACCAATCAAGTTCACCAGTGTGCGGAGAAATGAAGTAAAAAGTAAGGTATCAGCGAGCAAAGTACTTGAATCTTACAATGGCGGGAAAAAACCATTGTATTTGAGTACGAAAGAAGAGATTGTACAGAGAGCATCATTGTTGTTGAGTGATGTGGAGTATGTCATTGAAGCTCATTTTGAAATGACTGAAAAAGCGAATGAAACAGATAATCCGGGAAAGTTTAAAGACATTATCATGAGAAGGCTGAGAAGGGGAGAATGTTACCATATGCCATATTTTGGATGTCGTGAATTTCCGGCAAATTTTGAATTATGTCAGGAAGAAGAAATTCATACGGCATATGATGATGTGGATGAGAAAGACCTTGGATTTATGCTGTATGATCTTGACTATTCAGACAAAGAAAATCTCATGCCGATGTTTTTCAGAGCAGTTATGAAGCAAGGAGTGATAGACTTGCGGAATTGCGAGGTGGTTCGATGATACTGCAGGCGTTGATGGAGTATTATGAAAATTTAGCAAAGCAGGGAAAATTGCCGAGACAAGGATGGTGCCAGGCAAAGGTTTCCTATGGAATCAATTTGTCTAAGAATGGAGATATAAAAAATATATTTTATCTAAAAGAGGAGAAAACAAGAGGAACAAAGAAAGTATGGTTGCCAAAAACGCTTATAGTTCCATTAATGGTTACTAGATCTTCTGGTAAAGTGTCAAACTTTTTGTGTGATAATTCTAAATTCCTTTTAGGAATTGATACATATGGTACCGACAAAGGAATGTTAGAACGATTTCAAGCAGCTAAAGAAAAACATTTGAATTTGTTAGAAAATGCTTCTGGTGAAATGGCTCAGGCTATCTGCGCCTTTTTTCATAAATGGAATCCGGAGAAAGCAAAAGAAAATCCAGGTGTTATGGAAAAATGGGAAGACATCACAGATGGTGGGAATCTTATTTTCTGCATGAATGAAAAATATGCACAGGATGACGATGAAATTAGAAAGATATGGGATAACGATAATAAAGAAAAAGTGTCTGATGCAGAAGAAATCTGTCTGGTGACAGGAGAAAGAACGGAGATTTCAAGGACTCACAGAAATATAAAAGGTGTTCCAGGGGCTCAGTCGAGCGGCGCGACACTGGTTTCTTTTAATGAGCCAGCATTTAAATCCTATGGAAAAGAGCAGAGCTATAATGCCCCTGTTGGAAAATATGCCGAGTTTGCATATACAAGTGCATTGAATTATCTTCTGTCACAAAGAAAATATACATTTTCTATTGGAGATTCTATGATTGTCTATTGGGCAGAAGCAGCAAAACAAGAGTATCAGGATGCACTGTTGGCACTGTTAAATCCAGCAAAGGACAATCAGGAAGAAATTCATAATATTTTTGAGAATCTCAGAAATAACAGACCAGTTGTGGTTGATGATATAGAGTTAAATCCATCGCAGAAATTTTATATTTTGTGTCTTGCGCCTAATGCGGCCAGATTATCTGTGAGATTTTTTTATCAAAACTCCTTTGGAAATATTATGAAAAATCTGGCACAGCATTATGAACGAATGAAAATCGTAAGTCCCAGTTGGGTTGATTACGAGTATCTGGGCATAGATGATATGCTTAAGGCAACTGTAAATCTTAATTCCAGAGATAAAAAACCTGTTTCGAATATGGCGGCAATGGTGCTTTCGGCAATTTTGCAGGATGCCAGATATCCTGCAAGTCTGTATACAGATACGTTGATTCGAATACGGTCGGAGCAGGGAAGAGTTACGTGGGAAAGAGCTGCAATCATAAAAGCATATATGATAAAAAATTATAAAAATATGGAGGGGGATACATATATGGGCTTAAATGAAGCGTGTACAGATACAGCATATGTATTGGGAAGATTATTTTCTGTTCTGGAAGCTATTCAGATGGATGTAAATCCGGGAATAAAGTCTACAATTCGGGATCGGTATTTTAACTCAGCATGTGCTACACCGGCATCGGTATTTCCAGTACTGATCAAATTAAAAAACAGTCATATCAAGAAATTGGAAAGGGAAAAAGAAAGCTCAAAGATATATTATGAAAAGCTTCTGACAGAGATTATGAATAAGCTTGAAATATATCCAAAACGTTTGTCTTTGGAAGAACAGGGGAAATTTATTCTTGGTTATTACCATCAAGTGCAGAAAAAATATGAAAAACGGGAGGAAAAATAAATGAGTGAAGTTATTAAGAACAGATACGAGTTTGTAGTATTGTTTGATGTGGAAAATGGTAATCCAAACGGAGATCCAGATGCCGGAAATATGCCTCGAATTGACCCAGAAAGTGGACTGGGAATTGTTACAGATGTCTGCCTGAAAAGAAAAATCCGAAATTACGTAGAAACTGTAAAGGAAGATGAACAAGGTTACAAAATTTATATTAAAGAAGATGTGCCGTTGAACCGCAGTGACAGAACGGCATGTGAAAGTGTTGGAATAAAAGAAACAGAAGATAAAAAGGTTACGGAAGCCTTAAAAAAATTGAAAAAAAGTGATCCGGATGTAGATGTGAAACTGAGAAATTACATGTGCGAGAACTACTATGACATCAGAACTTTTGGAGCTGTTATGACTACATTTGTAAAAGCTTCTCTGAATTGTGGACAGGTACGGGGACCGGTTCAGATAGGATTTGCAAGAAGTATTGATCCGGTGATCAGTCAGGAAGTTACAATTACCCGTGTGGCAATTACAACGGAAAAAGATGCAGAGAACAAGAGTACAGAAATGGGAAGAAAAAGTATTGTTCCGTATGCATTATATCGTGCGGAAGGATTTATTTCCGCGAATCTGGCACGAAAAACGACTGGTTTTACAGAAGAGGATCTGGAACTTCTGTGGGATGCGATTATAAATATGTTTGAAAATGATCATTCTGCAGCTCGAGGAAAAATGGCAGTGCGTGAACTGATCGTATTTAAACACAGCAAAGAACTGGGAGACTGCCCGGCATATAAATTATTTGATGCGGTTGAGGTAACACGAAAGGAAGAAATCGAATATCCAAGAAAATATCAGGATTATATTGTTGAAGTGCATAACGATAAGACTCCAGATTCTGTAGAAGTGAAAAGGATGATCTGATGGAGTATACAGAAGACGATTATTTGATGATATCAGGTATACAGCATTTTAAATTTTGCAGAAGGCAGTGGGCGCTGATTCATGTAGAACAACAGTGGGCAGAAAATGTACATACAGTGATTGGAGAATTAATGCACAAAAAAGTACACGATCCCTATCTGACAGAAAAACGTAAAGATACGATTCTGGTTCGGGCATTGCCGGTTTCATCAAGAACTATGGGCGTAAGCGGAGAATGCGATCTTGTAGAATTTCATAAATGTGAAGACGGTATACGGCTTCATGGACATAGAGGAACTTACTTGATTTATCCGGTAGAATACAAAAAAGGAAAAGCAAAATCAACAGATGCGGACAGACTGCAGCTTGTAGCACAGGCAATGTGTCTGGAAGAAATGTTTTCCACAACAGTATCAGAAGGGGCACTTTTTTATGGAGAAACAAGACGTAGAGAAGTGGTTGAATTTACGGATGATCTGCGGAATGAAGTCAGAGATATGTTTGAGGAGATGCACCAGTATTTCAGAAGAGGATATACTCCAAAAGTGAAAACAGGAAAAATGTGTAGTTCCTGTTCATTGAAAGAACTTTGTCTGCCGAAGTTAAACAAGCATGTTTCCGTGAAGTCATATATAGCACAGATGCTGAAGGAGGAAGAAACATGAAAAAACTTTTGAACACATTATATGTAACTTCTGAAAATAGTTATCTGGGGCTGGACGGAGAAAATATTGTTGTTTTTGAAGATAATAAAGAAAAGGGACGGCTTCCATTACATAATCTGGCAGGAATTGTTTCATTTGGTTATCGCGGAGTAAGTCCTGCTTTGATGGGAGCCTGTGCAGAAAGAAATATTTCTCTTTGTTTTATGACGCCGCAGGGGAAATTTCTGGCAAGAGTAACAGGAAAGACAAGAGGAAATGTGCTTTTGCGGGAACAGCAGTATGCAAGCTGTCTGGATTCGGCAGTCAGCCTGGAAATTGCAAAAAACTGTATTCTTGGAAAAGTATATAATGCGAGATGGGTTCTGGAACGTTGTGTCAGGGACCATGAGATGCAGGTTGATGCAGAAAAAATGAAAATAGCATCGGGAAAATTAAAACATGCATTGGATTTGATACAGGCATGTGAATCAAAGGAACAGTTGAGAGGATTTGAAGGAGAGGCGGCCAGTGTTTACTTTGGTGTCTTTGATGAAATGATCTTACAGCAGAAAAAAGATTTTGTATTTCAGGGAAGAAGCAAGAGACCTCCGATGGACAATATGAATGCAATGTTGTCTTTTGTATATACTCTATTGACAAATACAATCGCTGCTGCTTTAGAATGTGTAGGTCTGGATCCCTATGTAGGATATCTTCATACAGAAAGGCCAGGAAGAGTTTCGCTTGCATTGGATATGATAGAGGAATTACGAGCAGTGCTGGCAGATCGTTTTGTACTGACCTTGGTAAATAAAAAGATCGTGAGTGGCAAGAATTTTACTCAAAAAGAAAATGGGGCAGTGTTGATGGATGATGAGCTTCGTAAACGACTACTGATAGAGTGGCAGAACAAGAAGAAAGAGACTATTACGCATCCGTTTCTGAAGGAAAAGGTGGAATGGGGGATGGTTCCTTATGTGCAGGCAATGCTTCTGGCAAGATATCTGAGAGGAGACCTGGACAGTTATCCGGTGTTTTTATGGAAGTGAGGTACTGTTATGCTGGTATTGATTACATATGATGTAAATACAGAAACGAATGCAGGAAAAGCGCGTCTGCGTAAAGTGGCGAAGCAATGTACAAATTATGGAAGAAGAGTACAAAATTCTGTTTTTGAGTGCATCGTGGATAATGCACAGTGTGTGGAACTAAAGGCGATATTGTCTGATATTATCGATAAGAATTTGGACAGCCTTCGGTTTTACTATCTTGGCAATAATTATCAAACTAAGATAGAGCATGTTGGAGTAGAACGGGGAATTGCAGCAGATCAGGTATTGTTCCTATAAAGTGCGAATCAAAAGCACACAGAAAATCCCAGGGAGACTCGCACCATAAAAAACTTAAAAAAGCGTACGAAAGAAATGAATAAGATAAAAAATTCAGAAAGAAGGAGTGATGTAAAATGCAGATTTGTAATACCTATACAAAAGTATAGGCGAAAAATTGTTAAAATTTGCTGTCGTTCCCCACGCGGGAACGTGGATTGAAATATAACGTTATTAGCATTGCCGCGGTTGGCCGAACGGTCGTTCCCCACGCGGGAACGTGGATTGAAATATCGAATACCATCATTCCTGTATTGTCCGCTTTGGTCGTTCCCCACGCGGGAACGTGGATTGAAATTTGTGGTGTTGAGACTTGTCGTGATTGCTGTCTTGTCGTTCCCCACGCGGGAACGTGGATTGAAATGCGCGCATTGCATCTTGTGCGGATCCGTTCAGTGTCGTTCCCCACGCGGGAACGTGGATTGAAATCTTCGTCCGGTATATCGTCACGCTGTCCCTTTGGTCGTTCCCCACGCGGGAACGTGGATTGAAATCACTTGAACTGAAGATAAAAAAGACTGAAAACCGTCGTTCCCCACGCGGGAACGTGGATTGAAATCCTTGTATTTGTCAGATGCTCCCATAGCGTTATTGTCGTTCCCCACGCGGGAACGTGGATTGAAATTATGCAACGGAAGCATCCACATCAATAGACCAGGTCGTTCCCCACGCGGGAACGTGGATTGAAATGGAAGCTAATGCCGCAACTGCAAGCGCTACAAGGGTCGTTCCCCACGCGGGAACGTGGATTGAAATTGTTTTTTTGAGTTCCGCAATCTCCTGATCAGTGTCGTTCCCCACGCGGGAACGTGGATTGAAATAGAGTTATTACAAATGCGTTGGCAGAGCCGGACAGTCAATGTCATTTAGTTAAGATATTGGAGGTTCTCTCCTCCCAGAGCAAGGTATATAGAAATATGTACCCTGCTCTTTTTTTGTAACTTTTTCTCAAAAACACTTGACAAATATCTAAAAATTTGCGGCGAAGCCCCTTGAATGTAATACATTTTTAGGAGGTAATGTCTATGATATTTGCAGCACGGGTAAAAAAACAATTATTGTCTTTGATTGACGAAATGGCTACCGTTCCATGGCTGTTTTCCAAAAATTCTTCAACTGATTTTTCACGTACCAGAAAACTTGATTTTGCATCTACAATTCAACTGATTCTGTCTATGGAAAGCGCTTCTATTAAAAAAGAGTTGTTGGATTTCTTTAAGTTTTCTTCGGATACTCCCACGGCTTCTGCTTTTGCCCAGCAAAGAAGCAAACTTCTTTTGGAAACCTGGGCATTTCTGTTTCATGAATTCAATACTGGTTTTTCTCTTGAGAAAAAATACAATGGCTACCAATTATTAGCTTGTGATGGCTCGGATTTAAATATTGCCCGCAATCCGCAAGACGAAGATACCTATTTTCAGTCGAGTCCAACAGACAGAGGATTCAACCAGCTTCACTTGAACGCACTTTTTGACTTGTGCAATAAAAGATATGTAGATGCTGTTATTCAGCCGTCACGCAAAGAAAATGAATCTTTGGCTATGGTACAGATGATTGACCGGCATAATGGTGGAAAGAAAACGATTTTCATTGCTGATAGAGGATATGAGACATATAACATTTTTGCACATGTACAGGAAAAAGGCATGTATTATCTGATCCGGGTAAAAGATGGGGGCGGTGGAAGCATGACTGGAAGTTTCAGCCTTCCGGAGAAAGAAGAATTTGATCACACTATGCATCTGCTGTTAACCAGAAAACAAACAAATGAAGTAAAGTCACATCCGGAACTTTATAAGAAACTTGATAAAAAAAGTCCTTTTGATTATGTGGATTTACATAAAAGACCTTTTTATCCTTTAGATTTTCGTGTTATACGATTCGCTATTACAGAGAGTTCTTATGAATGTATCATTACAAATTTACCACAAGAAGAATTCACGTTGAATGAAATCAAAAAGCTTTATACAATGAGGTGGGGAATAGAGACATCTTTCAGAGAATTAAAATATGCGATTGGATTACCTTGTTTCCATTCAAAAAAGGTGGAGTATATCATGCAGGAGATCTATGCACACCTGATTCTCTACAATTATTGTGAGATTATCACGATGAATGTGGTAATTCATCAAAAAGATACAAAACATGTATACCAGATGAATTACACAATAGCAATTCACATATGCAGGTATTTTCTGCGGAATGATATTTCTCCACCTGATGTTGAGAAGCTGATACAGAAAAACCTTTTACCCGTCAGACCTGGGCGATCAGACCCTCGCAAAGTCAGACCCAAGTCAGTGGTGAGTTTTCTGTATCGGGTAGCTTAACTTCTACAAAAGTATATCGTTTTTTCAGGCAGATGGCAATCTGTCTTTTTGTGTTGTCTGAAAGTAGTCAAACAATCTTCAAAACAAAAAAGTAGGCAGAGATAGGAATTCCAATATCTCTGCCTAAAGGGGAGCAATCTTGCCAATGCCTTAACTAAATGACATTGGCCGGACAGTCGTTCCCCACGCGGGAACGTGGATTGAAATTTTAAATCTACACCCTCAGCCAGCGTAATTCCGTGTCGTTCCCCACGCGGGAACGTGAATTTAGAATCTCAAAAATCCACACCTCCCGTATTTAAACAAAAGGGATAATGAATCTGCTAACTATTGAAAGGAGTACTGTCATGAGTTATATTTACCCGGCTATTTTTTATCCAGAAGAAGATGGACGATATTCTGTTATTTACCCGGATCTTAATGATTTAGCAACTTACGGAGATAATTTTGCGGATGCTTTCGAAATGGCTAAAGAAGTTTGTAGTCAGTATTTATTTAATTCCTTGCGTGAGGGAAATGCTATTCCTGAGCCGACTCCGCTTGAAGCAGTTGAAAAAGATGAGAATACAGCTATTGTTAATCTAATCTGTGTCAATCTTAATGAATATGATTGTACATGTAGTGATAAAGTTTTGATTTTGTGCAGTATAGTGTATTTTTAGGTGAATTTTTAGATATTGTCATGTATGATATAATCAAAAAAGACAAGGGGAAGACATTTTTTCTTTCCAAGTAAGGAGGTTGCCATATATGAAATATCTTTATTTTGCTGTTATTTCTGAATCTGACGGAACATTTTATGCAAAAGTTCCGGATATTGACGGGTGTATTACAACTGCAAAGTCTGTATCAGAAGCCATCGCACTTATTACTGACGCATTAAATCTGTGTCTTGTGGCTTTGGAGGATGAGAATATCCAACCAGTACAGCCAACCGCACAATCCAATATTCAATATGATTCGTCAGATATTCTTATTAGTATCCAGGCAGATACTAGTAAATACCGAAGGCAGATCGACACAAAACTTATTCGCAAATTATAGAAATTTGATATTAAGAAAAGGCTATTTTTGAATAACTGCGCGCCGCATTCTCGTTACTTTTAGTGATGAGTTAGGCGCGCAAATTTTTTACAAAAAATATAAAAGAGAGTTTTATTGAACCGAAAAAGAGTTATAATAGAATAAGAAAGAACAAATAGGACTTATTTATATCCAGTACAAGTCAGAAAGGCAGGAAGCAACTGTGAAGATTACATCCAGTTATGGTGTGGAATTACGAAAACAGAATATCCCTATTCGCCAGACACTGGATATCTACAGGTCCGCCGTCAGTTATCTGACAGAGATTTATGCGCAGATATGGGAAGAGCTGGAATGGATTCTGGAAGCGAAGAAACGTTTCAATGAGGCAGAACACCTGGTACATACAACAAAAAAGAATCAGGCACGTTTTGATTTTGATCTCCGCTTTCCAAAGATGCCTTCCTATCTGAGAAGGGCAGCCATCCAGCATGCCTTGGGAAGTGTGTCTTCTTACAAAACCCGAAAGGGATTGTGGGAAAAAACGGGTCAGATAGAAGGAAAACCGAAACTTGTGTATGAGAACCATGCCATGCCGGTCTTTTACCGTGATGTGATGTACCGGGAGGATGAAGGCGGGAAGGACGCTGCTTATCTGAAATTATATGATGGGCATGACTGGAAGTGGTTTTGTGTACGGTTAAGCCATACAGATATGGAGTATCTGAGAAAGAACTGGTCCGGGGAAAAGGCGTCTGCCCCGACATTGGAGAAAAGACACAGGAAATATTTTCTGCGTTTTTCTTATACAGAAGATGTGAT
>OLOX01002827.1_pt1 | contig 13921 bp, 12 predicted proteins | sample 1672091 | NCBI WGS metagenome assembly OLOX01 (sample SAMEA3136644, study PRJEB25190) | human gut metagenome | reverse complement strand
ATTAGCAAAAAGGAACGTGCCATGGCACGTTCCTTTTTGCGTGGGGAGCATCTCCGATGCAGAGGAGTATTTTTGTGCTGTGTCTCCGACGGGTGCCGTTCTTCCGGCAGGCCCTTTTTCATAAGGAACGTGTCTCCGACGGCCCACTTTTCCCACCAGCTGGAAAAGTGGGCAAAAGAGCCGTTTGAAACCGATGGTTTCAAAACTTCCTTTACCTTCAAGCGCTGCATTCGTTATGGGCCGTAAAGGGAATTGACTCAGCAACAGCCCCGCTCCCGCTCCGGCGAAGGGGCGTGTGGGTCTATGGTTGGGAGTAGGGATTCCCACAGCCAGCGCTCACACTCCCCGTCCCCACAGTAGAACAGAAATCTCTTTCAACCACCCGATCCAGCGGCAGCGTAAGTAGAAATACGCCAATTCCCTGCTTCGGCGGGATTCAGGATGCAGCTCTTGCACACAAAAGGAAATCCAAAAACCATTGGTTTTTGGCGGCGTTCTTTCCCCCATTTCTTCCGCTGTTGGAAGAAATGGGGCCGTCGGAGACAAAAGAAACGCTCGCGCCGGGGCACGAAACTATCCCCGGCGGAGACACGTTCCGGCGCCAGGGGGCGCGAAATAGCCCGCTGCGCCGTCTGTGGGCGGGACGGCGGTGCGGATACAGGAAAGGAGAAACGCTATGACGAAAAAACAAAAGAAAATGCTCATACGCATACTCATCACGGCGGCGATGCTGGTCGCGCTGTATATTATTCCGGTGACGGGGTGGCTGCGGCTGGCGCTGTATCTGACAGCGTATCTGGTCATCGGCTACGACATTCTGAAAAAGGCCGGGCAGGGCATCGCCAATGGGCGGGTGTTCGACGAGAACTTCCTGATGGCGGTGGCCACGGTGGGCGCGTTCGCGCTGGCCATCTATGAGAAGAGCGGCGACTACAACGAGGCCATCGCCGTGATGCTGTTCTATCAGATCGGCGAGCTGTTCCAGAGCTACGCCGTGGGCAAGAGCCGGAAGAACATCAGCGCGCTGATGGACATCCGTCCGGACTACGCCAACATTGAGCAGGACGGCCAGCTGGTACAGGTGGACCCGGACGAGGTGGCCATCGGCACCGTCATCGTGGTGCAGCCGGGCGAGAAGGTGCCCATCGACGGCGTCGTCACCGAGGGCAGTTCCACCCTGAACACCAGCGCCCTGACCGGCGAGAGCCTGCCCCGGGACGCCCGGGAGGGCGACGAGGTCATCAGCGGCTGCATCAACATGACCGGCGTGCTGAAGATCCGGACCACCAAGGTCTTTGGCGAGTCCACGGTATCCAAGATCCTGGAGCTGGTGGAGAACTCCAGCTCCCGCAAGTCCCGCAGTGAGGACTTTATCGCCAAGTTCGCCCGCATTTACACGCCGGTGGTATGCTACAGCGCGCTAGCGCTGGCTATTATCCCGCCGGTGATCCGGCTGGTGGGCGGCATGGACGGCCAGTGGGAGCAGTGGATATACCGCGCGCTGACGTTCCTGGTGACCAGCTGCCCGTGCGCGCTGGTGGTCAGCATTCCCCTGAGCTTCTTCGCCGGTATCGGCGGCGCCAGCCATGAGGGCATCCTGATCAAGGGCTCCAACTATCTGGAGACGCTGTCCCAGGTAAAGACGGTGGTGTTCGACAAGACCGGCACGCTGACCAAGGGTGTGTTCGAGGTGACGGCGGTACACCACAGCGACATGGACGAGCAGAAGCTGCTGGAATACGCGGCGCTGGCGGAGTGCGCCTCCTCTCATCCCATCAGCAAGAGCCTGCAGAAAGCCTACGGCAAGGCCATCGACCGCAGCCGCGTGACGGACATCCAGGAGAGCAGCGGCCACGGCGTCACCGCCGTGGTGGACGGCCACACGGTGGCCGCCGGCAACAGCAAGCTGATGGTCCAGCTGGGTATTCCCTATCACGACTGCCACAGCGTGGGGACCATCATCCACATGGCGGTGGACGGGCAGTATGCGGGGCACATCGTGATCTCCGACGTGGTGAAGCCCAACGCCAAGGCGGCCATCGCCGCGCTGCATAAGGCGGGCGTGGAAAAGACCGTCATGCTCACCGGCGACGCCAAGAAGGTGGCGGACGCGGTGGCGGCGGAGCTGGGCGTGGACGAGGTACACAGCGAGCTGCTGCCCGGGGACAAGGTGGCGCAGGTGGAGCAGCTGCTGTCCCGGCAGCGCGGGAAGGCCAAGCTGGCCTTCGTGGGCGACGGCATCAACGACGCGCCGGTGCTGAGCCGGGCGGATATCGGCATCGCCATGGGCGCCATGGGCAGCGATGCGGCCATCGAGGCGGCGGATGTGGTGCTGATGGACGACGAGCCCATGCAGATCGCCAAAGCCATCCACATCTCCCGGAAGTGCATCGGCATCGTGTATCAGAACATCGTGTTCGCGCTGGCGGTGAAGTTCGCCTGCCTGGTGCTGGTGGCCATCGGCGCAGCCAATATGTGGGCGGCCATCTTCGCCGATGTGGGCGTGATGGTGCTGGCGGTGCTGAACGCCATACGGGCCCTGCGGGTGAAAAATCTGTGAGTGAAAAAAGGACCGGCGAGAGCCGGTCCTTTTTAGCGCCTAACATTTTTGTATGAATTGCGTAAAGTGTGAAAATGGGGGTAGCATTTTCGGGGGGAGGCTGGTATAATGTGCGGGTAACAGTTGTTGATTTATGTTGTCAACATAATATAGCATATTAGATATGCTTGTAAAACTTTCACATTTATATTAGTTGCATAGGAGAAACATATGGAGACCTATAAGAGACGGCGGGGCGATCGGCGGGACGGCCGGCTGCTGCGGGAGCTGGATTCCCTGCACTTCATCACCGGCATCATCTACCCAAACCGGTGCGATAATGAGGCGTACATCTCCGTGAAGGTGGACCTGACCGCCATGAACGCGTATCTGGCCAGGAAGAACGAGGAGGAGAAGGACTTTCCCTACACCATGTTCCACATCGTGGTGGCGGCGCTGGAGAAGACCATCACCCTGCGGCCGAAGCTGAACCGCTTTATTGTGAACAGCAATTTCTATCAGCGGAACGAGGTGTCCGCCGCGTTCGTGGTGAAGAAGCAGTTTTCCGACAAGGGTGCGGAGGCGCTGGCCTTCCTCCATGGGAAGGAGACAGACACGGTGACGGAGGTACATGACTACATCCGCCAGCAGGTGACGGAGTGCCGCAGCGAGAAGGTGGATGCCTCCACCGCGGGCATGGATATGTTCAATAAGATGCCCCGGTGGATGGGAAAGGCCATCGTGCGGTTCCTGATGTTTCTGGATCGCCACGGCTGGGTGCCGTCCGACCTCATCGCCACCGACCCCTATTACAGCTCTGTGGTCATCTCGAACCTCGGCTCCATCAAGCTCAAGTGCGGCTATCACCATCTGACCAACTGGGGCACCTGCTCCCTGTTCTGCATCATCGGCGAGAAGAAAACGGCGCCGTATTTCGACGCGGATGGCAATGTCTCTATGCGGGAGACGCTGGAGTTGGGACTGACCATTGACGAGCGGTTGGCGGACGGCTATTACTACTCCAAGTCCGTGCGGCTGCTGGAGTATCTGCTGACACACCCGGAGGAGCTGGAAAAGCCCATGAGCGAGGAGGTACAATATGAGTGAAGTAAAGACCCCGTGGAAGGACTATATGGGCGATGTGCCCATGCACCTGGATTATTTCCAGGGCAGTATGTTCGAGGCCGTGGAGCGCATGGCCGAGCTGTATCCCAACAACATCGCCTTTGATTTCATGGGCAAGTCCACCACCTATAAAAAGATGGTGCAGGAGATCGAGAAGTGCGCCAAGAGCCTGAAGACCCTGGGCGTGCGGCCCGGCGACAAGGTGACCATCGCCATGCCCAACTGCCCCCAGGCCATCTATATGTTCTACGCGGTGAACCTGGTGGGCGGCATCGCCAACATGATCCACCCCCTGTCGGCGGAGAAGGAGATCGAGTTCTATCTGAACGCCTCCGAGTCCACCACGGCCATCACGCTGGATCAGTTCTACGACAAGTTCGAGCACATCCGGCAGAACACCGGCATCATCAACATCATCATCGCCTCCGTAAAGGATGCGCTGAGCCGCACCATCCGGGCGGGCTATATGCTCACCGAGGGGCGGAAGATCCAGAAGATCCCCGAGGACGCGCCGGTCATCCGGTGGAAGGAATTTATGGATATGTCCCGGTACTGCTTCTACAAGAACTACCGGGTGGAGCGAGGCTACAACGATCCCGCGGTCATTCTGTACTCCGGCGGCACCACCGGCACCACAAAGGGCATCGTGCTGACCAACGGCAACTTCAACGCGCTGGGCCAGCAGATCATCGCCACCAACCCCATGTTCCGGCCCGGCGACCGGATGCTGGCGGCCATGCCCCTGTTCCACGGCTTCGGTCTGGGCGTGTGCGTACACTCCATGCTGAGCCAGGGCGGACGGTGCATCCTCATCCCACGGTTCACCGCCAAGAGCTATGCCAAGCAGATCGTGAAGTACAAGTGCAACTTTATCGCCGGCGTGCCCACGCTGTATGAGGCGCTGCTGCGCCTGCCCAGCATGGACGGCGCGGACCTGAGCAGTCTGAAGGGCGTGTTCTCCGGCGGCGACAGCCTGTCTATCGAGCTGAAGAAGAAATTTGACAAGTTCCTGTACGATCACCACGCGGTCATTCAGGTCCGCGAGGGCTACGGCACCACCGAGACGGTGACGGCCTGCTGCCTGACGCCCACCAATATCTACAAGGAGGGCTCCATCGGCCTGCCCTTCCCCGACACCTATATCAAGATCGTGGAGCCGGACACCGACAAGGAGGTGCCCTACGGCACCGAGGGCGAGATCCTGCTGGCGGGCCCCACCGTCATGAAGGAGTACATGAACAACCCCGAGGAGACGGCCCGCACCCTGCGGAAGCATGACGACGGTTTGACCTGGGTGTACACCGGCGACCTGGGCACCATGGACGACCAGGGCTTCATCTACTTCAAGGGCCGCGCCAAGCGGATGATCATCACCTCCGGCTACAACGTCTATCCCGGCCAGCTGGAGAACATTCTGGACGCCCATGAGGACGTGCAGATGAGCTGCATCATCGGCGTGCCCGATCCCTATAAGATGCAGAAGGTCAAGGCCTTCGTGATGCTCAAGCCCGGCGTGCCCGCCAACGACGCCACCAAGCAGACGCTGCTGGACTACTGCCGCAAGCACGTGGCCAAGTACGCCATGCCCTACGACATCGAGTTCCGGGATGAGCTGCCCAAGACCCTGGTGGGCAAGGTGGCCTACCGGGTGCTGGAGGACGAGGAGAAGGCGAGGATCGCCGCCCAGGCAGCGCAGCCGGAGGCGTGAGCGCCCTCCCCACCGCATAAAACAGAAAAGGAGACTGCCTGCCATGGAAGTGGAGCTGATACGGCAATACACACTGATCGTAGACTTTCTGGGCCACGTGCTGGGCCCTGACTATGAGATCGCCCTGCACGAGCTGGAGGACGACTCCAACCGGATCATCGCCATCGCCAACGGAGAGCTGACCGGACGGCACATCGGCTCCCCTCTCAGCAACAAAATGCTGGAGTTCGTGGCTGGGAACCTGTACGAGACGCAGAACTATGTGCTGAACTTTGAGTCCGTGTCCGCCACGGGCAAGACCATGTGCTCCAACTCCATGTTCATCAAGGGACGGCACGGGGAGCTGTCCGGCCTGCTGTGCATCAACTTTGACGCCAGCCGGTACGAGGAACTGAGCCGCAGGGTCATGGAGCTGTGCGGCGGCGGCGTGAAGCGGGGCGTACCCAGCGGCACGCGGCTCATCGCCGACAGCAACGACCCGGTGGAGACCCCGGTACGCAGCGGCTATCCCACGTCCATCGCCGGCGCCACCGCCAGCATCGTATCCCAGGTGGTGGCCAACTACCCGGTGGAGGTGGACCGGCTGACCCAGGACGAGAAGATGGAGATCATGGACATTCTGAACCGCAAGGGCGTGTTCCTGCTGAAGGGATCCGTGAGCCATGTGGCGCAGACGCTGCACAGCAGCGAGGCCAGCATCTACCGATATCTGGGCAAGCTGAACAACAAGTGAAAAAGGGCGCCCGCGGGTGCCCTTTTTTCCTTTCAAACATTGACCGGAAAACAGAAATGCTATATAATGTATAGTCACAAACAAGGACTGGAGGCGACAGGATTGAAAACAAAGACCATCGTCCATAAATCAGCCGCACCCATCTACGCCGCGGCGGTGACGTGGGTGCTGTACGCACTGCTGTTTCCGCTGTATCAGGTGGGACACTTCCTGCTGGCGGCGGCGGCTTCCGCCGTGGTGGCACTGATCGCCCGGATGTTCTGCCGGGATGTGACCGAGACCGTGGAGGTACCGGAGGAGCCGGTGAGCACCGGCAATGTGGACCTGGACAAGGCCATCGCCGAGGGCGACGCGGCCATCAAGGCCATGCGGGCGCTGAACGACCGCATACAGGACGAGACTATCTCCGGCCAGATCGACCGGCTGGAGGAGGTCAGCGGCAAGATATTCGACTATGTGAAGGCGCACCCGGAGAAGCTGCCGCAGATCCGGAAATTCATGTCCTACTACCTGCCCACCACGCTGAAGCTGCTCCGCAGCTACGACGAGCTGAGCCGCCAGGGCGTGTCCGGCCAGAACATCACCGGCACCATGGAGAAGGTAGAGGGCATGATGGCCACCATCGTGCTGGCGTTCGAAAAGCAGCTGGACAGTCTGTTCGGCGACCAGGCCATGGATATATCCACGGACATCACGGTACTGGACAACATGATGGCACGGGAGGGCCTGACCGGCGGCGACGCCGTGCACCAGGCGGCCCAGGAAAACCCGGTGGCCGACCCCCAGCCGGAGTTGGATATCCGCAGTGCCGGGGACGCGCAGACACAGCCGCCCCAGGCGGAGGACAGCGTGGACGCCGGGAACGGCATCACGCTGGAGCTATGAGAACAATGTGTATAATTTTGTGAGAATATAACAGAAAGGAAACAACCGCCATGACTGATAACATGATGCCCGAGCTGACCCTGACCCCTGACGATACCGCTACTGCCGCCGCAGTGGAGGTGCCCTCCCTGACGCTGACGCCGGAGGCCCCGGAGGTCCCCAAGGAGGAGGAAAAGAAGATCGAGCCGGTGGAGATGGACGACAAGCTGCTGACCGAGGAGGAAAAGCAGGCGGTGGAGGCATTCTCCCACAAGATCGACATCCGCGACACCAACCAGGTGCTGCAGTACGGCGCCGCGGCCCAGAAGAGCGTGGCGTCCTTCTCCGAGAACGCGCTGAACAACGTCCGCAGCAAGGACATGGGCGAGATCGGCGAGGACCTGAGCCGCCTGGTGGTGGAGCTGAAGGGCTTTGGTGAGGAGGACGAGAAGAAGGGGCTGTTCGGCCTGTTCAAGAAGGCCAGCAACAAGCTGGAGACCATGAAGGCCCAGTACAGCAAGGTCGAGGCCAATGTGGACAAGATCGCCCAAAATCTGGAGAACCATCAGATCACGCTGCTGAAGGACGTGGCCATGTTCGACCAGATGTATGAGCTGAACCTGAAGTATTACAAGGAGCTGACCATGTACATCCTGGCCGGCAAAAAGCGCCTGGCCGAGGTGCGCTCCACGGAGCTGGAGGCGCTGCGGAAGAAGGCGGAGCAGACGGGTCTGGCCGAGGACGCCCAGGCCTACAACGACCTGGTGAACCTGTGCAACCGCTTTGAGAAGAAGCTGCACGATCTGGAGCTGACCCGCATGGTATCCGTGCAGATGGGCCCCCAGACCCGGCTTTTGCAGAACAACGACACGCTGATGATCGAGAAGATCCAGTCCTCCCTGGTGAACACCATCCCCCTGTGGAAGAGCCAGATGGTGCTGGCCCTGGGCATGGAGCACAGCCGTCAGGCTACCGCCGCACAGAATGCCGTCACCGAGATGACCAACGATCTGCTGAAGAAGAACGCCGATACGCTGAAGATGGGCACCATCGCCACCGCCAAGGAGGCCGAGCGCTCCATCATCGATATCGAGACGCTGCAGCACACCAACCAGCAGCTGATCTCCACCCTGGACGAGGTGCTGAACATCCAGAAGGAGGGCGCGGCCAAGCGCAAGGAGGCCGAAGTCGAGCTGGGTAAGATCGAGGGTGAGCTGAAGCAGAAGCTCATGGAGCTGCGGGGATAACCATAGCCTGTTCGTAGGGGACGGCGTCCCCGACGTCCCTCAGCGCGAAGCGCTGCCATTCGTAGGGGCGGACGACTCTGCCCGCCCGTACCCTGCGGCGCTCCTCCAACGCAAGAAGACCTCTGACAAACATCTCCCTCCAAAGGAGGAAACTACATGGAATTTTTCAAAAAACGCGGCGTGGCACTGGTGGTGCTGATGCTGGCCATTGCTGGCGCGGTGTTCATCGGCCAGAGCCGCAAGGACGGCTTTATCGCCAAGAAGCCCACGGAGCTGCTGGACGTGCAGTACCAGGACTGGATCTGTGACGAGGCCGGTCTGCTGAACGGACAGACGGAGCAGCTGATCCGGGACTACAACGACAGCTGGAACAGCAAGTATTACGCCATTACGGCGGTGGCCAGCATCGACCATCTGACCAGTTGGGACGCGGAGGATTACGCCGCCAACCTGGGCGAGAAATGGGGACTGGGCCGCAACGACATGATACTGCTGCTGGTGAAGGACGGCGACTGGCAGGTCTACTGCGGCGACAATGTGGGCTACACCATGACCGACACCCAGCAAAATCAGCTGCGGCAGGCCATTGAGACCACCTATTACAGCGGCGACTTCGACAGTGCCGTGACAGCCTTCTTCCGGCAGGCGGACGTGTTCTACGCCCAGGCGAAGCTGGACGGCGGCGACAGCAATGACAGCGGCTGGTACGCCCCGGCGGCACCGGCGGCCAGCAGCGGCGGCACGTCCATCGGCAGCGTGGTGGTGCTGATCATCGGTATCTTCGTGGTGTGGATGGTGCTGGATGCTATGCGGTACAGCCGCTATCGCCGGCGGTATATCGTGGGCGCGCCGGTAAACGTGGTGCGTCCGGTGTACTATCCCATTTTCTGGGGCAGACGGTACGCACCGCCCCGGCCTCCCAGAGCACCCCGGCCCCCGCGGCCGCCTCACGGCGGCGGGCCCCGGCCGCCCTACAGCGGTGGTCCCCGGCCTCCCATGGGCGGCGGTCCGAGACCCGGCGCACCGCGACCGCCCCGGCCCAATAACCGGCCCGGCGGCGGTCCGAGACCCAGTGCGCCCCGGCCCAGCCGGCCCAGCCGTCCCTCCGGCGGTTTCGGCGGCGGTGGCTTCGGCGGAGGCAGCCGCGGCGGCGGAAGCCGTGGCGGTGGCTTCGGAGGCGGCGGCTTCGGCGGTGGCAAACGGAGATAAAGAGACGAGCAGCACCCGACAGAATATGTCGGGTGCTGCTTTTCCTATTCCATGCGGGCCATGAACTCCTCCAGCCCGGTGCGGAGGAGTTGGGCGGCGGCTGCGCCGTCCCCGGCGGCGATGTGCTCCGTGAACTGTGCCAGCCGCTCCAAGCAGCGGGCCACGCCCTCGGAGCGGATGTAGCCCTTCCAAAACTCCAAATTGACCCGGGTGAAGGCGTTGAACAGCAGAGGCGTGATGGTGTTGCCGCTGAGAAAGGTGACGCCCCGATGGTAGCGGAACAGCGCCTCGGCCAGGGATTGCACGTCCCGGGTGGAGGCCTCCTCCGCCTGCCGCTGCAAGGCCCGCAGGGCGGCAATATCAGAGGGGCTTCGGCGGGCGGCCAGCTCCTCCATGGCGGGCGCTTCCAGATAGTAACGGAGTTGGAGGATGCTGCGGGCGGTCTTTCCGTCCGGCAGACCGCCGTGAAAGTCCATGATGGCCGTCAGCGTCTCCAGACTGCCGGTTTGGGCGTAGTCCGCCACGGTGACGCCCCGGCGGGACGCGATGTCCAAAAAGCCCAGCCGGTGCAGCTCCCGCAAGCCCTCGTGGACTACGGTTTTGCTGATCTTCATCTCGTCGGCCAGCTCCCGCTCGGTGGGCAGCCGGTCGCCGGGGCGCAGCTCGCCGGACAGGATCATGCCTTCGATCTGCTGGATAAACAGCGCCTTGACGGTGGGGGCGACGATCTCATGAAAGGCCATAACGACAGCTCCTGACTATTATTCTTGGTCTGACCACGACCATATAAAAATGTACCACACGTTTAGAAGAAAAGTCAATGGAAAAACGGCAAAAAAGTTGATAAAATGTGGGCAATAGGGCAAAAACTACACCGCTGTTCCCACACGGCGGCCCAGGCGGCTGGTCGGAGCAGCAGAAAACGGAGGAGAGACGATGCGAGACATCAACGGCAGCAAGCCCACCAATTTCCCCCTGGACGGGGAGAAGCTCCCGTTCCAGATCCCCAGCCCCGACAGGCCTCCCCGGGAGAACCTGCTGAAGCTGGGCGCGATGATCACCAACCGCATCGGCCTGAAGACCACGGTGGACGACCCGGAGTACTGGGGGCTGGACGGTGTGCTGACGGACGAGATGGTAGACGTGGCGCTGAAAATGGGCGTGCGGAAGCCCAAGACCCTGGCCCAGATGGTGAAGCTGACAGGCATGGAGGAGGACAAGCTGGAAAAGCTGCTGGGCGAGATGTCCTGGCTGGGCCTCATCGAGTACAACTGGGAGAACCTGGACGGCAAGAACCCCAATCACGAGAAGCGGTATATCCTGCCGCTGTTCGTGCCCGGCAGCGCGGAGTTTTTGAACATGCGCCGCAGTCAGATCGACGAGCACCCGGAGGTGGCGGCGTTCTTCGAGCGTATGACCATGCTGCCTTTGGAGAAGATCACCCCCATGGTGCCTCCCGGAGGTGCGGGCATCGGTATGCACGTCATCCCGGTGGAGAAGGCCATCGAGACGGAGCAATCCGCCATCGGGCTGGAGAAGATCTCCTACTGGCTGGATAAGTACGACGGCAAGTACGCCAAGAGTATGTGCTCCTGCCGCGCCAGCCGGGACAAGCTGGGCGAGGGCTGCGGCGACGACGTGGAGAACTGGTGCATCGGCGTGGGCGACATGGCCGACTACATCGTGGAGACACAGCGCGGCACGTATATCACCCGCGACGAGGCGCTGGAGATCTTCAAAAAGGCGGAGGACAACGGCTTCGTCCATCAGATCACCAACATCGACGGCGAGGAGAAGATCTTCGGCATCTGCAACTGCAACGTGAACGTGTGCAACGCCCTGCGTACCAGCCAGCTGTTCAACACGCCCAACCTGTCCCGCAGCGCCTATGTGGCCGCCGTGGAGAGCGAGAAGTGCGTGGCCTGCGGGCGCTGCGTGGAGCACTGTCCTGCCGGACGAGGTGAAGTGGGGGCCGGAGAAGTGGGCCACCGACTACCGGGACAAGAACCGCATCAACTGCTACGACACCGGCACTGCCCCCTGCAAGACCGCCTGTCCCGCCCACATCGCCGTGCAGGGCTACCTGAAGCTGGCGGCCCAGGGCAAGTACCGGGAGGCTTTGCAGCTCATCAAGCGGGAGAACCCGTTTCCCGCCGTGTGCGGACGCATCTGCAACCGCCGGTGTGAGGACGCCTGCACCCGCGGCACGGTGGATCAGGCCGTGGCCATCGACGAGGTGAAGCGGTTCATCGCCCAGCAGGATCTGGACGCGGCCACCCGCTTCGTGCCGGAGAAGGTCATCCCCAAGGTGGACGGCGAGTTCTCGGAGAAGATCGCCATCATCGGCGGCGGCCCGGCGGGTCTGAGCTGCGCCTACTATCTGGCGGAGAAGGGCTATCGCCCCACCGTGTTTGAAAAGGAACACCGCCCCGGCGGTATGCTCATGAACGCCATCCCCTCCTTCCGTCTGGAGAAGGACGTGGTGGAGGCGGAGATCGACGTGCTGCGCCAGCTGGGCGTGGAGCTTCGCTGCGGCGTGGAGGTTGGCAAGGACGTGACCATCCCCCAGCTCCGTGAGCAGGGCTACAAGGGCTTCTATTTGGCCATCGGCTTACAGCACGGCGGCGCGCTGACCATCCCCGGCGGCGACGCGGAGGGCGTGCGCTCCGGCGTGGACTTCATGCGGGACGTGAACCTGCGGGAGGAAAAGACCCTCTCGGGCCGTGTGGTGGTCATCGGCGGCGGCAACATCGCCGCGGACGTGGCCCGCACGGCGGTGCGCTGCGGCGCGGAGAAGGTGAGCCTGTACTGCCTGGAGGGGTATGACGAGATGCCCATGGGCGAGGAGGATCGCTCCGAGTGCGAGCGGGACGGCGTGGCCATCTACGCCGGCTTCGGCCCGAAGGAGATCAACGTGGAGGGCGGCAAGACCGCCGGCATGGCCTTTGTCAAGTGCCTGCGCGTCAAGGACGAGAATGGCCGGTTCGCCCCGGTGTACGACGAGAACACCGTGCAGGTCACGCCCTGCGAGACGGTGCTGTACTGCATCGGCCAGAAGCCGGACTGGAGCACGCTGCTCACCGGCACGGCGGTGGAGCTGGATGGCCGGGGGCTGGTGCAGGCCGACCCGGTGACGTATCAGACGGCGGAGAAGGACATCTTCGCAGGCGGCGACGTATACACCGGGCAGAAGTTCGCCATCGACGCCATCGCCGCCGGTAAGGAGGGCGCGGTGTCCCTGCACCGCTATGTCCAGGGCGCGACGCTGACCATTGGCCGCAACCGCCGCCAGTTCATCGAGCTGGACAAGAAAAACGCCCTCATCGCCGTGGACAGCTACGACAATACGCCCCGCCAGCGTATCGGCTACAACGACGCGCTGCGCCGGACGTTCAAGGACGAGCGGGTGGCGTTCACCGAGGAGCAGGTCAAGGCGGAGACGGCCCGGTGCCTGGGCTGCGGCGCAAGCATCGTCGATCCCAACAAGTGTATCGGCTGCGGCGTGTGTACCACCAAGTGCGCCTTTGACGCCATCCACCTGCACCGGGAGCACCCGGAGTGCAGCACCATGTATCGGTGCGAGGACAAGATGAAGGCCATCCTGCCCTATATGGTCAAGCGGGAGATCAAGATCAAGAAGGCCGAGCGCCGGGCCAGGAAGAACAAATGATATGCACGAATTAGGCATTGTATTCCACGCCATCAGGACGGTGGAGCGCGTGGGCGCGGACAACGGCCTGACGCGCATCGCCTCGGTGACGCTGGAGCTGGGACAGGTGTCCGGCGCAGTCCCCCGGGAGCTGGTGAGCTGCTGGGACTGGGCCGTGCAGAAATCCGACCTGCTGCGGGGCGCGGCGCTGCATATCGAGACGCTGGAGGCTGTGACCCACTGTGGCGGCTGCGGGCGGGAGTATCCCACCGTGCCCCAGGGACGTACCTGCCCCTACTGCGGCAGCGAGGACACCTGGCTGCTCCGGGGCGACGGGATCAGCATCAAGGAGATAGAGGGAGCGTGACCATGGACAAGCTGAAGATCATCGAAGTGAAGGAGAGCGTGTTCGCCGACAACGACCGGGAGGCATCCCGGCTGCGGGAGGGATTGAAGCGGGAGAAAACGTTCCTGCTGAACCTGATGTCCTCCCCCGGCAGCGGCAAGACCACCACGCTGGTGCGTACCATCGAAGGGCTGAAGGACGACCTGCGGATCGGCGTGATGGAGGCGGACATCGACAGCGATGTGGACGCCCGCACCATCGCCGGGACGGGTGTGCGGTCTATCCAGCTCCACACAGGTGGGATGTGCCACCTGGACGCGGGGATGACGGAGCAGGGGCTGCGGGAGCTTGGCACGGAGGATCTGGATCTTGTGGTGCTGGAAAACGTGGGCAATCTGGTGTGCCCGGCGGAGTTCGACACCGGCGCGGTGAAGAATGCCTTGATCCTCTCCGTGCCGGAGGGCCACGACAAGCCCCTGAAATACCCCCTGGTATTCCAGG
>OLOX01002826.1_pt1 | contig 13923 bp, 12 predicted proteins | sample 1672091 | NCBI WGS metagenome assembly OLOX01 (sample SAMEA3136644, study PRJEB25190) | human gut metagenome | reverse complement strand
CTGACGGAAAATCTGCGGCGCAATCTGCGCACCAGATTTAATCAGCACTTCCTTACATATACTGGCGGGAATTCCTTATCTTCTCTTGCAAAATACCCAGTAATATGATATAATACATAGCTGTTCGGAATGGAGGCACTACACGACATGGAAAATAACAAGGGCATTATAACGAGGTCGTTCAGGGCGGCGTTTCCCTGCACTATACCGATACTTGCGGGGTTCCTGTTTCTAGGAATGGCTTACGGTATCTACATGAACGTTTCCGGGTTCAGCTTTGTTTACCCGATGATAATGGCGGCGGTGATTTTCGGCGGCAGTCTGGAGTTCCTCGCGGCGCAGATGCTGCTTTCGCCGTTCGCGCCGCTCCAGGTGCTGATGGTGTCGCTGATGATACAGGCGCGGCACCTGTTCTACGGAATTTCCATGCTGGACAAGTTCAAGGACATGGGCTGGAAGAAATTCTACCTCATCTACGGCATGTGCGACGAAACGTTCAGCATAAACTGCACCGCTGAGATCCCCGAGGACTGCGACCGCGGCTGGTTCTACTTCTTCGTAACGCTGCTCAACCAGCTCTACTGGGTCGGCGGAGCCACACTGGGAGGTCTGCTCGGGAATCTCATCACCTTCGACACGAAGGGTCTGGATTTCGTGATGACAGCAATGTTCATCGTGATATTCCTGGAGCAGTGGCTCAAGGAGAAGCACCATTTCAGCGAATGGGCGGGTCTGGCGAGCAGCGCTGCCTGCCTGCTGATATTCGGCAGGGATAACTTCATGATACCCGCGATGATATGCATACTGCTGCTTCTCACCGCGTTCAGGAAGCCCGTCGGGCGGAAGGCAGGTGAGGAAAAGTGACCATCGCCGAACAGATAATCACCATCGCGATGTGCACCCTCGGGACGATGGCAACGCGTTTCCTGCCGTTCCTGGTGTTCCGGCAGGACAAGTCCACGCCGAAATATATACAGTACCTCGGGAAGGTGCTCCCCGGCGCAATTTTCGGAATGCTCATCGTCTACTGTCTGCGCAGCGTTTCCGTGACGGAGTATAGCTGGGGTCTCCCGGAGCTTATCGCAGGAGCCGCCACGGTCGGAATTCACCTGTGGAAGCGCAGCATGCTGCTGTCCATCGCCGCCGGGACGGTTATCTACATGCTGTTGGTGCAGTTCGTGTTTGTATAATGTGAACCTCTATGCAGCCCCGGCTTTTATATAGTATCTACAAAAATCGCCAGATTGTCGAAAAATGTGTGAAAATCCGCTTGATTTACCATGATTTTTGTGGTATTATTAATTAAAGAAAATTACATCACGGCAGAGCATTTTCTATAAATGTTCAAATGTTCGGCTCGCGGTGTGATATGCAGCACCGTATGATCCGAATGACACCTGCGCGGCGCCGCAAAAAAAGGGAGGGTTTTCTATGAAATCTATCGGTATGAGGATACTGGTAAGCTGTATCCTTACAGTTGCAATTTCGCTGTTCACGCTTGGCGGATTTGCCTGCATCATGATCTACAACAGTACCGTAAATCTGGTATACAGCAGCATGACCGCTTCGGCGCAGGTCGCGGCGGAGCGCGCATACTGGGAGATGCGTTCCTATACCAACATTGCAAGGGAGCTTGGCACAATGTCCCAGCTCTCAGACTCGTCGACCAGCGACAGCGAACTCAGCGAAATAGTTCAGCAGATCATTGAGCGTCACGAACTGCAGAAATGCAACATCATCAAGCCTAACGGGGAAAGCTTCGACGGCAACAACTATTCCGACCGCGAGTACTTCCAGAACGCGATGAAAGGAAATGTCACCGTAACCGAGCCTATCGTTTCCAGAGTGACCGGCGAACTGATGATCATAATCGCGGCTCCTATCTGGAAAAACGGCATTACCGACGGCGAAACAGCGGGCTGCATTACCATCGTTCCTGATCCCGAATTCCTCAACGATATCGTGAGAAGCATAAAGGTCAGCGATAACTGCGGAGCCTACATAATCGACAAGAACGGCAACACCATCGCCGACCTCGACAGCGAGATTGTAAAGCGCGGCGAGAACATCGAACAGCTTGCGGCTGCGGACACCTCCGGTCAGGCCGGATACAAGACGCTTGCAAAGGCGCACGAGAGCATGCGTGCAGGCGAATCCGGCGTTGCGCGGTACACGCTCAACGGCGTAAGCAAGTTCCTTTCCTATGCCCCGATCCAGGATTCAAACGGCTGGTCGCTTGCAGTTTACGCTCCCACCGGCGACTTTATGGACTCTACATCCCGCGCTATTGTGATGACCGTGATCCTTCTTATTGTTGCATGCGTCGTTTCAGCGTTCATCTCAGTTTGCCTCGGCAAGAAGATAGGTTCCTCCGTAAAAGTATGCACCGAGCGTATCGAGAAGCTCGCCGTGGGCGACCTCACAAGCCAGGTTCCCGAGATTCATTCCAAGGACGAGACCGGACGTCTCTCCGAGGCGACAAAGACGGTCGTCAGCAACCTCAACAACATTATCAGCGATATCGGGCGCATTCTCGAGTCAATGTCCACTGGCAACCTGAACGTACATACTGCTGAGAATGAAAAGTTCTATGTCGGCGACTGCCAGAAGCTGCTCCATTATGTCCGCGACATCAACCACAAGCTCAGCGCAACCATGTCCGAGATAAGCACCGCCGCCGACCAGGTTGCGGCAGGCTCCGAACAGGTTTCCTCAGGCGCGCAGGCGCTGTCACAGGGCGCTACCGAACAGGCTTCCTCCGTTGAGGAGCTGGCTGCGACCATCAACGTGGTATCCGAAATGATACACGAAAATTCCAAGGACGCAGAAGATGCAAGCAAATGCACAAAGGAAGCCGCCGAGAAGCTCGGCGACACCTCTGCGAAGATGGAGAATCTCATCAGCGCAATGGAGGAGATCAAGAATTCCTCCGCAGAGACCAAGAACATTATCAAGACCATCGAGGACATCGCGTTCCAGACGAATATACTCGCGCTGAACGCGGCGATAGAAGCCGCGCGTGCGGGTGAAGCCGGAAAGGGCTTCGCGGTCGTGGCTGACGAGGTGCGCAACCTTGCTGCCAAGTCCGGCGAGGCTGCACAGAACACCACGAACATGATCGAAGGCACCGTTTCCGCAATTGAGAACGGCAGCGCCATCGTGAACGAAGCTGCCGCGATGATGACGGCGGTTGTAGAATCCTCTGCAAAGGTCGAGGAGATCAACAACAAGATCTCCGATTCCACAAAGGAGGCTGCGGATTCCATCAAGCAGATTTCTATAGGAATCGATCAGATCTCCAACGTAGTCCAGACGAACTCCGCGACTGCGGAGGAATCCGCTGCGGCTTCCGAGGAGCTTTCGGCGCAGGCTGCAACGATGAAGGGCCTTATAGGGAACTTCACGCTGCGTGATTCTGACGCCTCTGCCAACCTCTGATAGTTCAACAAATTAAGATCCCGCAGCCGTATGGCTGCGGGATTTTTTCATATTACGGTTATTTCCCAGAGTATCAGGGAACCGTCCATGCCGCTCATATCCACGGCGCAGTATTTTACGTTCCCATCGGCGTCGGTGAAGGAGATCCCATTGTTCGGGATATCTCCCAGGAACACCAGACTCGCTTCCAGCGGACGCTCCGGCGTAAGCTCGGGCTGCGAGTACAGCTCCTCGGCGGAGAACGTGAAGATCCCGTTCTCGTCGATGTCCTGCATTGCTATCGACAGCAGCCTGAAGTCGCTGACCGTGCTTTCTGCGGAGAATACCACCTTTACGGCTGATTCGCTGACCTCGGTTCCGTCGGTCTGACTGAATGTGTCGTGCTCTCCAAGCTCCGGCACGTCCTCAAGGTACTGCGCCTTTACCGGAAGGCTCTCAGCCGTTCCGGTTCCGGGAAGCTCACCGGTCGGCATGGTTTCCGGAGGCTCCGCGGTATTTACAGGCTCGGTGCTCGGCGGTTCGGCGGTGGCTTCCGCCTGTGCGGAGCTTTCCGGCGTGGACTCCTTCGGCGCAGTTACGGACTGCTCGGACTGGCTGGTTTGGCTGGACTGGCTTGTCTGGCTGGACTGGCTCGGCTGGCTCCCTGACGATGTGACGTTCCCGGTGCAGCCTGTCATCAGAAGCAGCGCAGATAGTATCGCGATTCTTTTTTTCATATAGCACCCTCCTTTGGTCTTTCTATTATACCCGCTTTTCCTGAAAAAGTCAATCCTAAGGAAGCGCTGATTAAATCTGGTGCGTATATTGCGCAGTCAGATTTTTCGTCAGATTATACAATGAGGACGACGCAAGGCTGTCGCCTTGCTAGGACGAATTGTGCAAGATGACGGAAAATATGCAAGCAAGATACGCAGCAAGCCGTCAGGCGTGATTTAATCAGTGGTTCCCTAATTTCAGAGCGTCAGAATTTCTGAATTTTTCACATTTAGGTGTTGACATAACCCCTAAAAAAGTGTAAAATAAAAATGTATGCGTTAATTGAATTCCGGGAAGGCTCCCGGGCTTGAAAGGATAGATAAAATGGCATTCTTCGATTATTCACCGGAACTGGTGGAAGCAGGAAAAAAGGCAATGGAGCTGTGCGCTCCGCAGTTTGCCGAGTTCGACCGCATGGCGGAATACAACGGCGAGCGCGTTTTAAAGGCGTTCATCGACAACAGGATAAGCGATATCCACATGAAGGGGACCAACGGCTACGGCTACGGCGACGACGGCAGGGACAAGCTGGACGCGGTCTTCGCGCAGATACTCGGCGCCGAGGACGCCCTGGTGCGCCACAATTTCGTGAACGGCACCCACGCGATAACCACCGCGCTGTTCGGTGTCCTCCGCCCCGGGGACGAGCTGCTTTCCGTCACCGGCGACCCCTACGACACCATGCAGGGCGTAATTTCCGGTGATGGGATAGGTTCACTGAAGGATTTCGGCGTGAAGTTCGGCAAGGTAGACCTCCTGCCGGACGGCACCCCGGACTACGACGGCATAAAGCGCCGCGCGGGAACCTGCAGGATGGCTTATATCCAGCGCTCCAGGGGATATTCCCTGCGCCCGTCGCTGAGCATTGAGGTCATCGCGAAGATATGCGAGGCAGTCCGCAGCGTTAATCCGGACTGCGTGATATTCACCGACAACTGCTACGGCGAGCTGGTCGAGGAAAAGGAGCCGGTTTCAGTCGGCGCCGACCTCATCGCGGGCAGCCTTATCAAGAATCTCGGCGGCGGAATCGCGGAGACCGGCGGCTACATCGCGGGCAGGGCAGACCTCGTGGAGCTGTGCGCGTTCAGGCTGACCACTCCGGGCACTGGCAAGGAGGTCGGCGCGAGTCTGAATCAGCTCCGCGGAATGTACCTTGGAATATTCCATGCGCCGGAAGCGGTATGCGCGGCGCTCAAGACTGCGGCGTTTGCGGCGGCTCTGGCGGAGCTTCTCGGCTTCGAGGCGTTCCCGAAGTACAGCGAGAAGCGCACCGACATCATCGAGGCGCTGAAGCTCGGCGGCGAGAAGCAGCTCATCGCGTTCTGCCAGGGCATTCAGGCCGGCTCCCCGGTGGACAGCTTCGCTTCCCCGGAGCCGTGGGACATGCCGGGCTACGACAGCCAGGTCATAATGGCGGCTGGAGCCTTTACGATGGGCGCTTCCATCGAGCTTTCAGCGGACGCTCCGCTGCGTGAGCCGTATGCTGTATGGCTCCAGGGCGGGCTTACGTTCCCGACGGGAAAGGCGGGCATCATGCACGCGGCGCAGTACATGCTGGACAAGGGTCTGGCGCACATCTGACAGCAGTAGGGTTCAACAGGTCGAAAGGACAGTAACATGATAAAGAGCATGACAGGCTTCGGCAGAGGTCATCAGGTACTTAACGGCAGGGATATCACCGTAGAGATACGCGCGGTGAATCATCGGTATTACGAGTTCAGCTCGCGGCTCCCGCGCAGCCTGGGCTACATCGAGGAGAAGCTCAAGAGCCTGCTCCAGGGCAGGATAAACCGCGGCAAGGTGGAGATATCCGTGCTGGTGAACAACGTTGAGGCTGCGGACGAGAAGATAACTATAAATAAGGAAATAGTAAAGGAATACGTTGACGCGCTGCGCTCCGTTAAGGAGGAGTATTCGCTGAACGACGGCCTTTCGCTGTCGGATATCCTGCGTATCCCGGACGCGTTCACCGTAGTAAAGACCGAGACCGACGAGGAGCAGCTCTGGGCTGACGTGAAGTCGGCGGCGGAGGAGGCTCTGGAGCACTTCATCGCGATGCGTGAAGCCGAGGGCGAGCGCATGAAGCGGGACGTAATGTCGCGCCTGGATAAAATCGAGGAGTGGGTCGGCGTAGTAGAAACGCGCTCCCCGCAGATGGTGGAGGACTACCGCAGGCGGCTCTACGACAAGATGTGCGAGGTGCTGAACACCACGAACATCGACGAAAACCGCATACTCATGGAGGCAGGGATATTCTCCGAAAAGACCGCCGTGGACGAGGAAACGGTACGCCTGCGCAGCCACATCGCGCAGTTCCGCACAATGCTGGAATCCGGCGAGCCTGTGGGCAGGAAGCTTGACTTCCTGGTGCAGGAGATGAACCGCGAGACCAACACCATAGGCTCCAAGGTGCAGGACATCGAGGTAACGCGCATAGTCGTCGACCAGAAGAGCGAGATAGAAAAGATACGCGAGCAGATTCAGAACATCGAATGATACAGACCCCGGGAGGCTCGGCTTCCCGGGGTTTTCCGTACTATTCAGCGGGTGCGGCGCAAACTTGACAAAAACAGCGCGTTGAGCTATAATAGATTCATATTATAAAAATAAATGCCGCGTTCTGCGGCTGTATCAAAGGATACGCAATGGGAAAGGAATAAAAAATGCCAGTAAAAATAGCCGACGGGCTGCCCGCGCAGTCGATACTTGAAAACGAGCATATATTCATCATGACGGAGCACCGCGCGCTCCACCAGGACATACGTCCGCTGAAGATAGGCATACTGAACCTCATGCCGACCAAGGTCGCGACTGAAACGCAGATACTCCGCAGCCTGTCTAATACTCCGCTGCAAATCGAGGTGACTCTCGTGCAGACCTCAACCTACACCAGCAAGAACACCTCACATGAGCACCTGCTGAACTTCTACAAGACCTTCGACGAGATAAAGGACATGAACTTTGACGGGTTCATAATCACCGGCGCTCCGGTGGAGCACCTTCCGTTTGAGGAGGTCGACTACTGGGAGGAGATTTGCAAAATAATGGACTGGACGAAAACACATGTGCATTCCACGTTCCACATCTGCTGGGCGGCTCAGGCGGCTCTGTACTACCACTACGGCATTCCGAAGTACCCGCTCCCGGAGAAGCTCTCCGGCGTGTTCAGGCACACTCTGCTCACACCGAAATCAAGACTGTTCCGAGGGTTCGACAGCGAGTTCTGGGCGCCGCATTCACGCCATACCGAGGTTCGCCGCGAGGACATCGAGAAGGTGCCGCAGCTCAAGGTGATGGCGGTTTCCGACGAGGCGGGCGTGTATGCCGTTTGCAGCGAGGACAGCCGCCAGTTCTTCATAACAGGGCATTCCGAGTACGACGCGGACACCCTGGCTCTGGAGTACAAGCGCGACCTTGAAAAGGGTCTGAACCCGAAGATTCCCGCTCACTACTTCCCGGACGACGACCCCGCGAAGCAGCCTGTGCTCAAGTGGAGGGCGCATTCCACGCTCATCTACACCAACTGGCTGAACTACTTCGTTTACCAGACCACTCCGTTTGATATTTCTGAAAAAATATAACAAATATTGTTGCATTTGTCGTATAATTATGTTATAATTCTATTACGGCACACGCCGAAAAATCAAATGAAACGAGGTACACGCTATGTTTGATATCTACGCAGCCCTGAGCGGCGGCATGATCGCGAATCTCCTGCTTACTATACTGGGACTTGTTATTTCAGTCGCGGCGGGGATCCTGCTTTACTGGAAGGTTTTCGGTCCGAAGGCGAAGGATCCGTCCGCGGGCAAATTCATGCAGTACGCGAACGGTCAGCGCTTCCTGCCGCTTTGCATCGTGAAGATAACCTACTACTCCCTGGCGGCGTTCCTTGTGTTTATAGGCATTGCGAAGTGCATCACCACCATCGACGGATTCGGCGCTATATTCAAGTACGTCATCGTGGGAAACGTCGTTCTGCGCATTCTGTTTGAGACCGTTCTCGCGGTGAGAAAGAACGCAGGGATCGATACCGACAACAACACCGCAGACGAGCCGAAGGACAGCCAGTCCGCATTTGAGCCGAAGCTGCCGACTATTCCTTATCAGCAGCCCCGGCAGACTCAGCACCCCCAGTATCAGCCGAATGCCCAGGCAGCGCAGCCTGTTCAGAGCGTTCAGCCTGTTCAGCCTGTTCAGCTGGTTCCGGTTCAGCCTGTGAACGCGGTTCCGACTCCTGTTGAGCCTATGCCTGCTCCTATGCCGAATCCCGAGCCTGTGCCTGCTCCTATGCCGGTTCCCGCACCTGCGCCTGCTCCTATGCCTGTTCCCGAGCCTGTGCCTGCTCCTATGCCGGTTCCCGAGCCTGTGCCTGCTCCCACACCGATTCCCGAGCCTGTGCCTGCTCCCACACCGATTCCCGCACCCGCGCCCCAGCCCGTTCCCGCTCAGCCGAAAGCGAACTCCGCTTCCGCGTTCTGTACATACTGCGGAAACGCAGTGAAGCCCGGCGCGAAGTTCTGCCCGTTCTGCGGGAAGCCTCTAGTTTAAATGAATCACGGCGGTTCCGATGAGCCGCCGTTTTTATTTCCGGTTCGCTTGACAAGCCGGGTCGGAGGGGGTATAATAGAAACATCAATTCACTGAGGGGAAATTATGACCGAGATAACAGTAACCAAAAACGACGCCGGGCAGCGCGCCGACAGATTCCTCACCAAAGCCTACCCGAACCTGTCGCTGCCGCTTATCTGCAAGCTGATGCGAAAGAAGAGGATAAAGCTCAATGGAGCCAGAACCGAACCGAACGTGAAGCTCAGCGAGGGGGACGTGTTCCGGTTTTACCTGAGCGACGAGCTGCTTGACACCGGAGGCAGGGAAAAGACCGCGGATTTCCGGGAGGTCCCGCCGGAAATAGACGTGATATACGAGGACGAAAATATACTTCTGTGCGACAAGCCGGTCGGAATGGTGGTACACGAGGACAACGACAACACCTCCGACACGCTGATAAACCGCATAAAATGCCGCCTCTGGAAGCAGGGGGAGTACGACCCGGAGAGCGAGCAGAGCTTTGTTCCGGCGCTGTGCAACCGTATCGACCGCAACACCGGCGGGATAGTCATAGCCGCGAAGAACGCGGAATCGCTGCGGGTGCTCAACCAGAAAATACGCGACAGGGAGCTTGTCAAGCTGTACCTCTGCGTTGTGCAGGGGGAGCTTCCGAAGCGCGCCGACACGCTGACCGCCTACCTTGAGAAGCTGTCCGACGAGAACCGCGTGATCGTCTCCGACCGCAAGACCCCGCAGAACCGCACGATACTCACGAAGTACCGCGTGCTCGAGACCCGGGGCGGGAACTCGCTGCTGGAGGTCGACCTGCTGACCGGGCGGACTCACCAGATACGCGCGCATTTCGCGCATGTGGGGCATCCGCTCCTCGGCGACGGGAAGTATGGCAGCAACAAGCTCAACAAGGCGCTCGGCTACGACGTGCAGGCGCTGTACTCCTACAAGCTGCGGTTCGAGTTCACCACTCCAGCGGGCTGCCTGGAGTACCTGAACCACCGGGAATTCTCCGTGGCGGATATGAACTCGATCTGGTTCGTGAAGAAGTTCCACGGCTCCGATTGAACGTTTTTGCGGGTGACGAGGTTCGCTGTTTCGGCGAAATGCACAAAAAAACTTGGCATTTTTTTAAGAAAGTCTGCAATTAATTTTCCTCAAACATCTTGATAAAATTACAGATTTTTAGTATAATAAATATGTAATGATATACCCGTCTGGGTGTGTCTGCTGCTTCGCCAGTCGGAGCAAATAATTATTTCTCAGGAGGAATATTCCAATGGCAGATGTTAAAGTTGCAATTAACGGCTTTGGCCGTATCGGACGCCTCGCATTCAGACAGATGTTCGGCGCTAAGGGCTACGATGTAGTAGCTATCAACGACCTGACCAAGCCCTCTATGCTTGCTCAGCTCCTCAAGTACGATACCGCTCAGGGCGGCTACTGCGGCAAGATCGGTGAGAATCTTCACACCGTTACCGCTGATGATGAGAAGGGTACCATCACTGTTGACGGCAAGACCCTGACCATCTACGCTGAGAAGGACGCTAAGGATCTTCCTTGGGGCAAGATCGGCGTTGACGTTGTTCTCGAGTGCACAGGTTTCTACTGCTCCAAGGACAAGTCCCAGGCTCACATCGACGCAGGCGCTAAGAAGGTAGTTATCTCTGCTCCGGCAGGCAACGATCTCAAGACCATCGTTTTCTCCGTTAACGAGAAGACCCTGTCCGCTGACGACAAGATCATTTCCGCTGCTTCCTGCACCACTAACTGCCTCGCTCCTATGGCTAAGGCACTGAACGATTATGCTCCTATCCAGTCCGGTATCATGAGCACGATCCACGCTTACACCGGCGACCAGATGATCCTCGATGGTCCTCACAGAAAGGGCGACCTGAGAAGAGCAAGAGCTGGCGCAGCTAACATCGTTCCGAACTCCACTGGTGCTGCTAAGGCAATCGGTCTGGTTATTCCGGAACTGAACGGCAAGCTGATCGGTTCTGCACAGCGTGTACCGGTTCCGACTGGTTCTACTACCATCCTGACTGCTGTTGTTAAGGGCACAGACGTAACTAAGGAAGGCATCAACGCTGCTATGAAGGCTGCTGCTACTGAATCCTATGGTTACAATGAAGAACCGATCGTTTCTTCTGACGTTATCGGCATGAAGTACGGTTCTCTGTTCGATGCAACTCAGACCATGGTTTCCAAGATTGCTGATGATCTGTATGAAGTACAGGTTGTTTCCTGGTACGACAACGAAAACAGCTACACCAGCCAGATGGTTCGTACAATTAAGTACTTTGCTGAATTGGCATAAGTGCCCTATGGCATCCATGCCGTTCTAAGAACGAAAAGAGCGGGTCTGTCCGATTTTTGGACAGGCTCGCTTTTTATCGCATCTAGAACTATGGAAAACCAGAAATTTTCCGGCTGAACTTTTCATTTTTTTGCAAAAATCATGTTTTGCATTCGTTTCTATCGTTTTTTTCAGAAAAACGTTTCCTTTTACATGATTTTTTCAAGAAATCCAGAATTTTTAACGGGAAACTTTCAAAAATCTATTGACATTATTGAGAACATGTGCTATTATAAAAGCAGACCAGAGCGGAACGAAAAAACCGGAAAAAATCACTCTTTTGAGTGACAAAATCCGTGTCATTTTTTCCTTTCGCTGCGGAGCAATTGCAATCAATAGAATTGCTGAAATATTGCAAAGGAGAGATTCAAATCATGGCAGAAACAATGCAGAAGGAATGGGAAGGCTTCGTCGGCGGAGCATGGACTTCCAACGTAAATGTACGGGACTTCATTCAGAAGAACTACACACCGTATGAAGGCGACGAAAGCTTTCTGGTTGGCCCGACTGCTACAACAACCGAACTGTGGAACGAGGTTCTGAACCTGTTCCAGAAAGAACGGGAAAATGGCGGCGTGCTGGACATGGATACAAAGATTGTATCTACTGTAAATTCCCACGAAGCAGGTTATTTGGATAAGGACAAGGAAACCATCGTAGGCTTCCAGACTGACAAGCCGCTGAAGCGTTCTTTGCAGCCGTTCGGTGGTATCCGTATGGCAGAAGAAGCTTGCAAGGCTTATGGCTATGAAGTAGATCCGGAAATCAGCTACATCTTTAAGCATTACCGGAAGACTCATAACGAAGGCGTATTCGATGTTTACACACCGGAAATGCGTTCTGCAAGACACAATGCAATCATCACCGGTCTGCCGGATGCTTACGGTCGTGGCCGTATCATCGGTGACTATCGTAGAGTTGCACTGTATGGTGTTGACAAGCTGATCGAAGACAAGGAACATCAGAAGGCAATTACTTGCGGTACCATGACAGAAGAAGTCATCCGTCTGAGAGAAGAACTCGCAGAACAGATAAAGGCTCTGAAGGCTCTGAAGGCTATGGCTCAGCGGTATGGATTCGATATTTCCAAGCCGGCTACCAACGCTCAGGAAGCAATTCAGTGGCTGTACTTCGGTTATCTGGGTGCTGTTAAGGATCAGAACGGTGCTGCAATGAGCCTTGGCCGTACTTCTACTTTCATTGATATTTATATTGAAAGAGATATGAAGAAGGGCATCCTGACAGAAGAACAGGCTCAGGAATTTATCGACCACTTCATCATGAAGCTGCGTATGGTAAAGTTCGCAAGAACACCGGAATACAATGCACTGTTCTCCGGCGACCCGCAGTGGGTTACCGAATCCATCGGCGGTATGGGCGTTGACGGCAGAACCATGGTTACAAAGACCAGCTTCCGTTACCTGCACACCCTGGAAAACCTGGGCACTGCTCCAGAACCGAACCTGACCGTTTTGTGGTCGAAGCGTCTGCCGACTCCGTTCAAGAGATACTGTGCAAAGCTCTCCATCAACACTTCTTCGTTCCAGTATGAAAACGATGACCTGATGAGAGTTACTCACGGCGATGACTATGCAATCGCTTGCTGCGTATCTTCCATGAGAGTTGGTAAGGATATGCAGTTCTTCGGTGCAAGAGCAAACCTCGCAAAGTGCCTGCTGTATGCAATCAATGGCGGTAAGGACGAAAGAATTGATGCAAAGACTGGCAAGCACAATCAGGTAGGCCCGAAGTATAGACCGGTTGAAGGCGATTACCTCGATTATGATGATGTAATGGATAAGTATGAAGATATGATGCGTTGGTTGGCAAACCTGTATGTTAACACGCTGAACTGCATCCACTACATGCACGATAAGTACAGCTACGAAGCTCTCCAGATGGCTCTGCATGACAGAGATGTAAAGCGTTACTTCGCAACTGGTATTGCTGGTATGTCTGTTGTTGCAGACTCCCTGTCCGCAATCAAGTATGCAAAGGTTAAGTGCATCCGTGACGAATTCGGCGTTGTAACCGACTTCGAAATAGAAGGCGACTTCCCGAAGTATGGTAACAATGATGACAGAGTTGACAGCATCGCTGTTGAAATTCTGGACAAGTTCATGGATATGATCCGCAGCAACTATTGCTACCGGAACGGTGTTCCGACCACTTCTATCCTGACCATTACTTCTAATGTTGTATATGGTAAGAAGACTGGTAACACACCGGACGGCAGAAAGAAGGGTCAGCCGCTGGCTCCTGGTGCAAACCCGATGCACGGTCGTGATACCCACGGTGCAGCTGCATCTATGGCATCTGTTGCAAAGCTGCCGTGGACAAACGCACAGGATGGTATTTCCAATACCTTTACCATTATCCCGGCTGCTCTGGGTAAGGATTCTCAGGTATTTGCTGGCGATATTGATATTGCTTCCATCAGAGAAAGCATTGAAAAGTAAGCTGTCATACCAGCTTGTCCGATAATTGATGAAGGAGGCGATTCCTATGAAACAGCAACCCAATCCGACCGATGCGGAACAGACTGATGCACTGGTTGACATGATTGAACAGCTGATGGAAAACGGCAGCGGTCATCTTGTAGTTTCTGAACAGGATTCTCAGGAGGGCTTGCGGGTGGATACCTACCGCAGCATGGATTGTGCAATCGGCAATCAGGCTTGTTGTCAGCCAACAGAATTGATGGACGAAGATGAATGATCCACGAAAATTGGTGGATTCGTTTGGTATGAATTTTTTAGGAGGAAATGCATCATGGCAAATGAAAAGCAAATTGATAACCTGGTAGA
>OLOX01002822.1_pt1 | contig 13934 bp, 14 predicted proteins | sample 1672091 | NCBI WGS metagenome assembly OLOX01 (sample SAMEA3136644, study PRJEB25190) | human gut metagenome | reverse complement strand
GTGCTCGAAGCGGTCGAATGACGAAAGCTGAAAGAGACTGAAATTCTGAACTGGAGATGTTACCGTGATTAAAAGCATGACCGGCTATGGAAGAGCCGTACAGACCTTTGAAAACCGCGAGATTACCGTGGAGATCCGCTCGGTCAACAACCGCTATCTCGATTGCAGCGTCAAGCTGCCGCGCGTGTTCGGCTTTGCCGAGGACAGCGTGAAGGCGAAGGTCAAGGAAGAAATTTCGCGCGGCAAGGTGGACGTGTTCATCGGCGTCAACGTTACGGCCGGAAGCGACATGAAAATCTCGCTCAACCGCCCGGTACTCGAAGGATATCTGTCCGCGATGAAGACGATCGCGGCCGACTACGAGGTCAAGGACGATATTTCTGTCTCCAGCCTCACGCGCTTTTCCGACATCTTTGTCGTCGAGAAGCAGGAGGAGGACGAGCAGCAGGCGACGCAGGAGATTCTTTCGGTCGTTTCGCAGGCGCTGTCCAAATTCTCTGCGATGCGCACGCTCGAGGGCGCGGCGCTGGAGCAGGATTTGAGAAGCCGGGCAAAGACGGTTTTGGCTCTGGTGGAGAAGGTCGAGGCAAGAAGCCCTGTGACGCTCTGCGAGTACCGCAGCCGTCTGACGCAGAAGATGCAGGAGGTTCTGCAGAACACCAACATCGACGAAGGGCGCATTTTGCAGGAGGCTGCCATTTACGCGGACAAGATTGCTGTTGACGAGGAGACGGTCCGGTTAAGGAGCCATCTGTCGCAGTTAGACGCCATGCTCACAGCCGGCGGCGCCATCGGCAGAAAGCTCGACTTTTTGCTGCAGGAGTTTAACCGCGAGGCAAACACCATTGGCTCGAAGGGCAACGATCTCGAGCAGGCGAGAACGGTGGTCGAAATCAAGGCGGAGCTGGAAAAAATCCGCGAGCAGATTCAGAACATCGAATAACCGAATACAGAGACAAGAGGAATAAGAGGAAACGGAAATGAAATTCATCAACGTAGGCTTCGGCAACATGGTGGCGGCGGACCGCGTGGTCGCGCTGGTCAGCCCCGAATCCGCACCGATCAAGCGCGCCATTCAGGAAGCGCGGGATCGCTGCGTGCTGATCGACGCAACCTACGGCAGAAGAACGCGCGCCGTCGTTTTTACCGACAGCGGGCATGTGATTTTATCTGCCGTGCAGCCCGAAACGGTCGCCAACCGCGTGGGCGCACGGGAAAGTGCAGGTTTGGAAGATGAGTGAGTACAATCGCCGCGGCGTGCTTTTCGTCGTCTCCGGCCCTTCCGGGGCAGGCAAAGGCACGATTTGCAAGGAACTGCGCGCCATGCGGCCGCAGCTCAAGATCTCCGTTTCCGCCACGACGCGCCCGCCGCGTCCCGGCGAGATAAACGGCGTCCACTATCACTTTACCGACGTCGACGAGTTCCGCAAGATGATCTCGGAGGACGCCTTTTTGGAGTATGCCGAGTATGTCGGCAACTTCTACGGCACACCGAAAAAGTTTGTCGACGAGGCCATGGAGCAGGGGAAGGACGTCGTCCTCGATATCGAGGTGCAGGGCGCCTTGCAGGTCGTGCATAAGCGCCCCGATGTCGTTCGCATCTTCATCGCGCCGCCTTCGTGGCAGGCGCTTGAAGAACGCCTGACGAGCCGCGGCACCGACAGCCCTGAAAAGGTGCAAAAACGCCTCGTCCGCGCAAAGGTCGAGCTTCAGACCGCTAATACCTATGATTATTTCGTCATCAACGACACGGTGGAACGCGCCGTGCGCGAGATCAACGCCATCATGCTCGCCGAGCACTGCAAGCCCGCCGAGCGCATGGCTATCTTGTCTGAATAAGTTCAAAAATTAGCCGAGAAGGCAGAAGGAAGTAAACTATTATGATGCTTTATCCCGCTATGAGTCTGCTCAACAAGTACGTTGAGAACCGTTATCTGCTCGTCAACGTGGTCGCGCGCCGCGCCCGCCAGATCGCCGAGCAGGCCGACGAAGAGGGTTATCCCCTCTGCGAAAAGCCGGTCACCACGGCCATCAACGAGGTCGCTGCCGGTAAGCTCACCGCAGAGAATATCGACACGCACATCGCAAAGTAAGTCTTGAATAACGCAAAGGGGGAGACTGTATGACAGAGAAAATGCTTGCTCGCGTCGCAGTCTCTTCCGTTCCCTATGCCGCCGACCGGCTCTACACCTACCTTGTGCCGGACGAGCTCATCGGCAGCGCCGAGGTCGGCAAGCGCGTGACGATCCCCTTTGGGCGCGGAAACAGGCGCGTGGAGGGCTTTTTGCTCGAAGTCGTGCGCGAGGCGGCGACGTCGCCGCTCAAGCCCATCGACGCTCTTCTCGACGATGCGCCGCTGCTGGATGCAAAGGACATCCGCCTTGTGCGGTGGATGAAAGCGCGCTATTTCTGCACGTATTACGACGCGATCAAGACGATCCTGCCCGGCGGCGTGTGGCTCCAGTACCGCGAGCTGTGGCATGTGAACGGCGAGATCAGCGCGGAGGATGCGCTCTCGTCCGTCGCGCCGGATTCCCTTGAGGAAACGCTGCTGCGCGCGATGCTCAGCGCCAAGGAGATCGAGCGCGCCGCGCTCGATGAGCTTGGCGGCGAAAAGACGGCAAAGGCGCTCCGCTCGCTTGAAGCCTGCGGCCTCGCCGTGCGCGAAACAAAGCTGCGCCAGCGCTTGCAGGATAAGTCCGTGCGCATGGTGTCGCTCTGCGTCAGCGCGGAGGACGCGCTCGCCGCGGTCGAGCCCAAGCGCCGCAGCGCACCCGTGCGCTATGCGGTCGTCGAGCTTCTCAGCCGCGAGGGGTGCCTGTCCAGCAGCGAGATCAGCTATTACACCGGCGCGACGATGCAAACGCTGCGCGGCCTCAAAAAGGCCGGTCTTGTCGAATTTTCTGAGCGCGAGGTGCTGCGCGTCAGCCGCTATGATGATGCGCCCGCGCGCGAGGACATTGTGCTCAACGGCGAACAGCAGGCCGCTTTCGACGGCCTCTGTACGCTCTTAGGCCGCGAGGGCGGCAGCGCCGCGCTGCTGCATGGCGTGACCGCCAGCGGCAAGACGCAGGTCTATATCAGGCTCATCGAAGAAGCGCTCACGCGCGGCAAGACCGCCATGCTGCTCGTGCCGGAGATCGCGCTGACGCCGCAAATGCTGCGCCGCTTTACGGCGCAGTTCGGCAGTGACGTCGCGATGCTGCACAGCGCGCTGCCGCTCACCGAGCGCTACGACCAATGGAAGCGCATCCGCCGCGGTGAGGTGCGCGTCGTGCTGGGCACGCGCAGCGCGGTGTTTGCACCGCTGCAAAACCTCGGGCTCATCATTTTGGATGAAGAGCAGGAGACGAGTTATCAGTCCGAAAATCCGCCGCGCTACCACGCGCGCGACGTCGCGCAGTTCCGCTGTGCGCAGAACGACGCGCTGCTGCTGCTCGGCTCGGCCACGCCGACGATTGAAACGGCATACGCCGCCAAAAACGGACGCTATCAAGTCTTTTCCCTTCATAAGCGGTTCAACGATCTGCCGCTGCCCAAGGTGCTGATCGCCGACATGAAGGACGAGCTGCGGCAGGGGAACGAGACCTCGATCGGTCATGCGCTGCGCGCAGAGCTTGAAAAAAATATCGAACGCGGCGAGCAGAGCATTCTGTTTCTCAACCGGCGCGGCAGCGCGCGGATGCTGCTGTGCGGCGAGTGCGGCTACGTGCCGCAGTGTCCGCGGTGCAGCGTGCCGATGACGTACCATTCCGCCAACGAACGGCTGATGTGCCATTACTGTGGACACTCCGAAGCCGTAGTGGACAGGTGCAGCGAGTGCGGGGGACTGATGAAGCGCGTTGGCTCCGGCACGCAGAAGGTCGAGCAGGAGCTTTTTGACCTGTTCCCAAAGGCTAAAGTGCTGCGCATGGACGCCGACACCGTCGGCGCGTCACGCGGACATGAAGCGCTGCTGCGCGAATTTGAAGAAAAGAATATCCCCATCCTTCTTGGCACGCAGATGGTTGCCAAGGGGCTGGATTTTGAAAACGTGACGCTCGTGGGTGTGCTGGACGCGGACCTTTCGCTTTACGCGCAGAACTACCACGCCGCCGAGCGGACGTACAGCCTGCTGGCGCAGGTCGTCGGCAGGGCCGGACGCGGCGAGCGCCCGGGCCGCGCGGTCATCCAGACCTACCACCCCGAAAACGAGGTCATTCAGGCCGCGGCAAAACAGGATTACGAGACGTTTTACCAAAACGAGCTGCGCATGCGCTCGCTGCGGCGCTATCCGCCGTTTGCAGATCTGTTCACGCTGACGGTCTCAGGCCTTGATGAGCTGCGCGTCATCGCCGCTGCCCGCGCACTGTGCGACGCACTGCGCTACGCCTCTTCCCAGCCGCCGCTGAGCGGGCTCGATGTCGAAGTGCTCGGCCCCGCGGGCGCGCCGGTCGTGAAGGTCAACAACCGTTACCGCTACTGTGTGTACCTGTGCGGCAAGGGCGGCAGCGTGCTGCGGCGCACCGTCAGTGAATATCTGCTGGCATTTTACGCAAGAAAAGAAAACCGCGGTCTCGACATTTTTGCCGACTGCAATGCTTTACAATAGAGAAAAGAGGATGAAATTATGGCTATTCGCAAGATCCACGAAGTGGGCGACCCCTGCCTTGCAAAGGTCTGCCGCCCCGTGACGGAATTCAACGACCGGCTGCATGAGCTGCTCGACGACATGGCGGACACACTGGAGGAGGCCGGTGGCGTCGGCCTCGCCGCCCCGCAGGTCGGCATCCTGCGCCGCGTCTGCATCGTGGAGGATGAGCAGGGCGAGATCATCGAGCTCATCAACCCCGAGATCATCAAGACCGAGGGCGAGCAGACGGGCCTCGAGGGCTGCCTGAGCGTGCCGGGCAAGTACGGCATCGTCACGCGCCCGATGGTCGTGCGCGTGCGCGCGCAGGACCGTTACGGCACGGAGTTTGAAGTTGAGGACGAAGAGCTGACCGCGCGCTGCTTCTGCCACGAGATCGAGCATCTCGACGGCCACCTCTACACCGAGCACTGCAAAGTTCTCACCGACGAGGAGCTGGAGCAGTATATCCGCGAGCAGGAAAAGGAGCTGGACGAGGAATGAGGATCGTCTTCATGGGCACGCCCGACTTTGCGCGCACGATCTTAGAGCGTCTGGTCGCGGACGGTCACGACGTGTGCGGCGTTTTCACGCAGCCGGACAAGCCGCGCAACCGAAACAAAGTCACGCCAAGCCCTGTAAAGGAATATGCTTTGTCGCAGAATATCCCCGTTTTTCAGCCGGTGACGATGCGCGACGGCACGGCGCTTGAGGATTTCAAGACCCTCGCGCCCGAGCTCGCGGTCGTCGCGGCCTATGGTCGCATCCTACCGGAGGAAATGCTCGCCGTGCCGGTGCATGGCTGCATCAACGCACACGCGTCCATTCTGCCGAAGTACCGCGGCGCAGCGCCGATTAACCGCGCCATCTTAGACGGCGAAAAGGAGACCGGCGTGACCGTGATGCACATGGCGAAAGAGTGCGACGCGGGCGATATGATCTTAGTCAAAAAGCAGGCCATCCGCCCCGACGAGACGGCGGAGGACCTGTTCAAAGAGCTCGCTGTGCTCGGCGCGGATGCGATCGCTGAGGCCATCGTTGAGATTCAAAACGGCACGGCCCAGCGCGTGCCGCAGGACGAGTCGCAGGCGACGTATGCGCCCATGCTCTCGCGCGAGCTTTCGCCCATCGATTGGACGAAAAGCAGCACGCAGATCATCGACCAGATTCGCGCGCTGATCCCGTGGCCCTGCGCCGCGGCGAGCATTCTCGGCGCGAACACGAAAATTTTCCGTGCCGTGCCGCTCGGCGAAACGAAGGACGCGCCCGGCACGCTGTGCGCGCGCAAAAAGGGCATCGAAGCCGCCTGCGGCGACGGCAAAAGCATTCTCATCACGGAGCTGCAGCCCGACGGCGGCAAGCGCATGGCAGCGAACGCTTTTCTGAACGGCAAGCGCATCGCCGCGGGGACGGTCCTCGATGCGTAAGGGAAATACCGCGAACGCGCGCGAATGCGCGCTCTCCGTTCTGGTCGCCTGTCGCCGCAACGGTGCGTGGGCGGACGCCGCGCTGAAGGCGCAGCTCGGCAAGTGCGCACTGAGTGCTCAGGACGCGGCGCTTTGCAGCCGCATCGTCTACGGCGTGATGCAGAACGAGCTGCTGCTGAACTGGTATTTGAGCGCCTACTGCACGCAGAAGCTCGACCATTTGCAGCCGCCGCTCTCCGACATTCTGCGCATCGGCGCGTACCAGATCTTATTTCTGGACAAGGTACCCGACCACGCCGCCGTCAGCGAGTCCGTGGAGCTCTGCCGCACGAACGGCAGAAGCGCCGCGAGCGGACTCGTCAACGCCGTGCTGCGCAAGGTCGCGCAGAATAAGTCGAATCTCCCGCCGCTGCCGGAGGGGAATATCGCACGATTGAGCGTCGCCTACAGCCACCCGCAGTGGCTCGTCAAAAAGCTCGTGTCTCTCCTCGGCGTCGAGGAAGCGGAAGCGTTTCTTCGCATCGACAACGAGGCTTCGCCCATCAGCGTACAGGTCAACCCGCTCAAAACGAATGAAAAAGCGCTCGTCGACGAACTTCGCGGCGAGGGCGTCTGCGTCACGCCGCACCCGTGGGTGCCCGGATGCCTGGAGCTTTCCGGCACGGGCGACCTAACGACGCTCAGCGCTTTCTACAATGGCCGCTTCACCGTACAGGACGCGGCGGCACACCTGATCGTCTGCGCCGCGGACTTTGCGCGCGGGCAGAGGGTGCTGGACGTCTGCGCCGCTCCGGGCGGCAAGTCGTTCGCCGCGGCATTCGCGATGGAAAACGAGGGGAGCATCCTCTCGTGCGATCTACATGAAAACAAATTGAAGCGCATCCGCGAGGGCGCGCAGCGCCTCGGCATCACGTGCATCGAGACCGCCGCCGTCGACGGCCGCGCGTTCCGCGAGGAATGGGCGGGGCATTTTGACGTCGTCATCTGCGATGTGCCGTGCTCGGGCCTTGGCATCATCCGCAAAAAGCCGGACATCCGCTATAAGGATGCGCAGGATTTTTCCGCGCTGTCGGAGATCCAGCGCGCGATCTTAGAGAACAGCGCGCGCTATGTGAAACGCGGCGGCCTTCTCGTCTACTCGACCTGCACGATCCTGCCCGAGGAAAACGAGCAGATGACGGACGACTTTTTAAAAGCGCACGACGAGTTTACTTACGAAGCCTTTTCGCTGCCGAACGGCGTGAGCGCGCCGGGGCATTTGACGCTCTGGCCGCAGCGCGACAATACGGACGGGTTCTATCTCAGCCGCATGAGGAGAAAGACGCATGACTGATTTAAAGTCAATGACATTGGAGGAAATCACCGCGGCGCTGCGCGCGATGGGCGAACCGTCGTTCCGCGGCAAGCAGGTCTTCACCTGGCTGCACCGCGGCATCACCGATTTTGACGAGATGATGAATATTCCCAAATCCCTGCGCGAAAAGCTCAGGGCGGAGTACTACATCACCGTGCCGACGGTCGCGCGCAAGCAGGTGTCGAAGCTCGACGGGACGATCAAATACCTCTGGGAGCTGCAAGATGGCAACTGCATCGAAACGGTGCTGATGTCCTATCACCACGGCAACACGGTCTGCATTTCCTCGCAGGTCGGCTGCCGCATGGGCTGCAAATTCTGCGCGTCCACGCTGGCCGGCAAGGTGAGGGACTTAACACCGTCGGAAATGCTCGATCAGGTGCTTTTCACGCAGCTTGACTCCGGACGCGAAATTTCCAACATCGTCCTGATGGGCATCGGCGAGCCGATGGACAACCGGAAAAATGTGCTGCGCTTTTTGGAGCTCATCAACCATCCCGACGGGATGAACATCGGCATGCGGCACATCTCGCTTTCCACCTGCGGCGTGGTGCCGGGCATCGACGCGCTCGCGGAGGACAATTTGCAGCTCACGCTGTCTGTTTCGCTCCACGCGCCCGACAGCGCGACGCGCAGCCGCATCATGCCCGTGAACAACGCCTACGACGTGGAGGAGCTGTTCGCCGCTTGCCACCGCTATTTTAAGAAGACCGGCCGCCGCATCTCGTTTGAATACGCGATGATCGACGGCGTGAATGACCACGACTGGCAGGCCGACCTGCTGGCCGAAAAGATCCACGGCATGCCGGGGCATGTGAACCTCATCCCGCTCAACGACGTGGTCGAGAGCGAGTTCAAGCCGAGCAAGCGCGTCGCGGCATTCCAGAAGCGCCTTGAGTCCCACGGCCTGACGGCGACGGTCCGCCGCAGCCTGGGCGGCGACATTGACGCCAGCTGCGGACAACTCCGGCGCAAAGAAATGAAAGCAAGAGAGGGGGCCGCGCAATGAGAGCCTGCGGAAAAACCGACGTCGGTCTGCGGCGGCATGAAAATCAGGATACCTTTGCCGTCGAGCAGGGCAAAAAGCTGCTCATCGCCGTCGTGTGCGACGGCATGGGTGGCGCCGAGGGCGGGCAGATCGCAAGCTCTGTTGCGGTGGAGACCTTTATGAAGGAAATGCACGCGCTCATCCGCGCGGACATGACCGCCGAGCAGCTGCGCGAGCTCGCGTCGTTCTGCGTGGCGAAGGCCAACACGGCGGTCTATCAGCGCGCGCTGCAAGACCCCGCCTATCAGGGCATGGGCACGACGCTCGTCAGCGCAGTGGCAGAGGAGAAGTACGCCATCGTCTGCAACATCGGTGATAGCCGCGCGTATTTGATCCGCGGCGGCGAGATCACACGCATCACGCACGACCACAGCGTCGTGCAGACGCTCGTGGAAAACGGCAACATCACCGCCGAGGAGGCGCGCACGCACCCGAACCGCAACCTCATCACCCGCGCGCTCGGCCCAGACGAAAACACGCTCTGCGACGCGTTCGAGGTCTCGTTCACCAAGGGGGACAAAATTCTCCTCTGCACGGACGGCCTTGTCGTCACCGCGACGGACGACGAAATTTGCCGCGCCGTGTGCGCGGGTAAGAGCGCGGAAGAAAGCCTTAACGATCTCATTGCGCTCGCCAAGGCGCAGGGCGCGCCGGACAACGTGACGGCTGTGCTCATTGAACACGAGTAAAGGAGGTGGCACCGTATGAACAATATGATCGGAAAAATGCTCGACAACCGCTATGAGCTGCTCGAAGTCATCGGCAGCGGCGGCATGGCCGTTGTCTACAAGGCCAAGTGCCACCGCTTGAACCGCCTCGTGGCGGTCAAGGTGCTCAAGAGCGACCTTGCCGAGGACGCCGACTTCCGCCGCCGCTTCCGCGACGAGTCGCAGGCTGTCGCAATGCTCTCGCACCCGAATATCGTCTCGGTCTACGACGTCAGCCGCGGCGAGACGGAGTATATCGTCATGGAGCTCATCGACGGCATCACGCTCAAGCAGTATATGGAAAAGCGCGGCCAGCTCAACTGGCGTGAGGCGCTGCACTTCATCACGCAGATCATGAAGGCGCTCTCGCACGCGCATTCGCGCGGCATCATCCACCGCGACATCAAGCCGCAGAACATCATGGTGCTTCGCGACGGCAGCGTCAAGGTCGCTGACTTCGGCATCGCCTGCCTCGCCAACTCCGCCAACACGCTCACGCAGGAGGCGCTCGGCTCGGTGCACTACATGTCGCCCGAGCAGGCGAGGGGCGACCGCACGGATGCGCGCTCGGACATCTACTCCGCGGGCGTCGTGCTCTACGAAATGCTGACGGGGAGACTCCCGTTCGAGGGCGACAACGCCGTTTCCGTCGCCATCCAGCACCTTTCCTCCGTGCCGCTCTCGCCGCGCGAGATCAATCCCGACGTGCCCGAAGCGCTTGAGCTCATCTGCATGAAGGCGATGGCCTCCGATTTGGAGAAGCGCTACGCCTCGGCGGATGAAATGCTCGCAGACCTTGAGGAGTTCCGCAAGAATCCCGAGGTCGACCTCGACTTCACGATCGAAGACCTGCACCGCGAGACCGTGGACGAGCCCACGCAGTATATCCCCGCCGTGCACACCGTCTCCAAGGCACAGAAGGTGCAGGAGGCGGACGACGAGGAGGAAGAAGAGGCATCCCCGCACAAGCTGGGCACGCGCAAGCTGCTCACGATCATCGGCGCGGCGGTGGCCGCGGTGGCACTCATCGTGCTGCTCTGGCACGCGATCTTCAGCGATCTTCTCGGCGGCGAGCAGACGCCGACGGAGTATGTGGTGCCGCATCTCATCGGCATGACCATCGACGAGGCGAACGAGGACGAAAACGTGAAGGGCATCTTCACGATCGAACAGATCGGCCAGCGCGCGAGCAGCAAATACGCGGCGGGTCAGATTATCGAGCAGTCGCCCGAGCGCGGCAAGACCGTAAAGGGCAACCGCGTCATCTCGGTTTTCGTCAGCTCCGGCGCCAAGACGGAGAAAATGCCGAATCTCGTCAACAAGGAGTACCGCGACGCAACGCTCCAGCTCACCAACCTTGACTTGAACCTTGTCGTCAACGACCCGGTCGAGGAATACAGCAGCATCACGAAGGGCTATGTCATCCGCACGATCCCCGAGTTTGGTGAAACGCTCCAGGAGGGCGACAGCGTCACGCTCGTCGTCAGCAAGGGCGAGCAGCCCAAGCCTGTGACAGTGCTCTCTTTCATCGGCATCGACATTGAGATCGTCCGCCAGCAGGTCACACAGACCGGCCTTGTCGTCGGCGAGGTGACGCAGCGCGCGTCCGACGAGCCCTACGGCACGGTCATCGACCAGAGCATCAGCGCCGAAACGCCGGTGGACGCGGGCACGACCATCAACTTTGTCATCAGCGAAGGCCCCGCCATGCCGGACTACGGCGATGACGCCACGACCTCCGGAGGGGAACCGCAGCCGTGAGAGGAAGAATACAGCGCGCGCTGAGCGGCTTCTACTATGTCAAATGCGCGGACGGACAGCTCTACACCTGCAAGGCGCGCGGCAAATTCCGCAGGGAGGGCATTTCGCCGCTCGTGGGCGACGACGTCGAATTCTGCGAGGTGCCGGGCGGCGAAGGCCGCATCGACGAAATTCTGCCGCGCCGAAACAGCTTTGACCGCCCGAGCGTCGCCAACATCGACCAGATGGTCATCGTCTGCTCACAGGCGATCCCGAAGACCGATCCATATTTGGTCGACCGCATGACGGCCATCGCCGCGCTCAAGGGCTGCGACGTGCTCATCTGCATCAACAAGTGCGACTTAGACCCCGCGGACGCGCTGCGGGAATACTATGAAAACGCGGGCTTTCGCACCGTCAGCGTCAGCGCGGAGACGGGCGAGGGCATCGAGGCGCTACGCGCCCAGCTCGTCGGGCGGCTCTCCGCCGTCACAGGCAACTCCGGCGTTGGCAAGTCGAGCATTCTGAATGCGCTCGCCCCCAACATGTCGCTCAAAACGGGCGAAGTGAGTCAGGCGCTCGGCCGCGGACGGCACACGACGCGCCATGTTGAGCTCTACGAGCTCCCCTGCGGCGCGGAGATCATCGACACGCCGGGCTTTTCCTCGTTCGAGACGACGGGGCTCAATTTGGAGCTCAAAGAAAAGCTACCCGAGTGCTTTTTGGACTTTTCGCCCTACCTTGGCGACTGCCAATTCGTCGGGTGCAGCCACACAAAGGAAAAGGGCTGCTCGGTGCGTCAGGCCGTAAAAGATGGCAGGATCGTCAGAGGGCGGCATGAAAGCTACTGCCGACTCTACGACGAGCTCAAGGACCTGCGCGAATGGAACGCGGGCAGTCAAAAACGACGCTAACCGAAAATAAAATGGACAAAGGCCCGCTTCCTTTCGGAAGCGGGCCTTCGCCATTTAGAGAGATGAGAGAGGGATCAAATATCAATCCTGAAACAGGGGGGTGGAGAGGTAACGGTCGCCGGTGTCGGGCAGCAGGACAACGATGGTCTTGCCCTTGTTCTCGGGACGCTTGGCGAGCTGGATACCGGCCCAGACGGCAGCGCCGGAGGAGATACCGACCAGCACACCCTCGCTGTGGCCGACAAGCTTGCCGGTGGCAAAGGCGTCGTCATTTTCGACGGTGATGATCTCGTCATAGATCTTGGTATCAAGAACGTCAGGCACAAAGCCCGCGCCGATGCCCTGGATCTTGTGCGCACCCGCAACACCCTTGCTCAGAACGGGGGATGAGGCGGGCTCGACGGCGACGACCTTGACGTTGGGGTTCTGCTCCTTGAGGAACTTGCCCGTGCCGGTCAGCGTGCCGCCGGTGCCGACGCCGGCGACAAAGATGTCGACCTGCCCGTCGGTGTCTTCCCAGATCTCGGGACCGGTGGTCTCATAGTGCGCCTTGGGGTTCGCGGGGTTGACGAACTGGCCGGGGATGAAGCTTCCCGGCGTCTGCGCGGCGATCTCTTCAGCCTTGGCGATGGCACCCTTCATGCCCTTTGCGCCGTCGGAGAGAACGAGCTCTGCGCCGTAGGCCTTCATCAGCTGGCGGCGCTCGACGCTCATGGTCTCGGGCATGACGATGATGATGCGATAGCCGCGTGCGGCGGCCACGGATGCAAGGCCGATACCGGTGTTGCCGGAGGTCGGCTCGATGATGACGGAGTCGGGCTTCAGCTTGCCGCTTGCCTCAGCGTCATCAAGAATGGCCTTGGCGATACGATCCTTGACGGAGCCTGCGGGGTTGAAGTATTCGAGCTTGGCGAGGAGCTTAGCCTCGAGCTTTTCAGCCTTTTCGATGTGGGACAGTTCGAGAAGCGGGGTCTTGCCGATCAGCTGGTCCGCAGAAGTGTAAATCTTGCTCATAATGTCTCCTCCTGAACGATGTACGTTCTATATCAAAATTTTATTGTTTGTTTTATAGGTTTCGGTGATCGCTTGCATCTTATGTTCTGCCGCGGCGACATCGGAACGGGTGAAGGAATGAATTCACGTTCATTACCAACCTTTCGAGTAGGTATGTAGGGATTATACGATGCGCATTTGGATTTGTCAAGAGGAAATTTCAAAAAAATCTATTGAATTCCCATAAACCATGTAATATAATAGGAATATCAAAAGTTGAAGAAGGCCGACTCCCGTATGCCTTTCAACGGATGTGCTTAGAAAGGCGTGAACATACTATGATGATTTCAACCAAGGGCCGCTACGCGCTGCGCGTGCTCATCGACATGGCCGAGCACCAAACCGACGGGTACATCCCGCTCAAGGAGATTGCCAAGCGGCAGGACACGATTGAAATTTTCCGCGTATAACGAGTGCGAAAGGAACACATGTCATGAGACTGGTGATACAGAGGGTGCTTGAATCAAGCGTCAAGGTGGAAGGCAGAGAAGTCGGACGGATCGGCAAGGGCTTTATGGTGCTTTGCGGAGTGGAGGACGGTGACACAGCGGAGGATGTCCGTTACTGTGTGGACAAGACAGTCAATCTGCGTGTTTTTGAGGACGAAAACGACAAAATGAATTGTTCCATTCTTGATGCAGGCGGTGAAATTCTGGCGGTATCTCAATTTACGCTGCATGGCGATGTGCGCCACGGCCGTCGTCCGAGCTTTATTCGCGCGGCGCGACCCGAACTGGCCGTACCGATGTATGATGCATACTGTCAGGGACTTCGCGACGCGGGTATTCATGTGGAAACCGGTATTTTTCAAACGGATATGAAGGTTTCGCTGATCAATGATGGGCCTGTGACGCTGCTGATTGATTCAAGGAGGACATTCTGATGGAGTTGGATATCAAAACCGTGACCGGCGGCCCGTTGGATGTCAATACTTATGTCGTGGGGGCGGATGGTTCCAATCAGTGCGTGCTGATCGATCCGGGTGCGGAGTATGCGGCGGTTTGCGGCGCGGTCTGCGGCAGGCAGGTCACGGCGGTGCTGTTGACGCATGCGCACTTTGATCACATGCTTTATGCGAGGCC
>OLOX01002817.1_pt1 | contig 13963 bp, 13 predicted proteins | sample 1672091 | NCBI WGS metagenome assembly OLOX01 (sample SAMEA3136644, study PRJEB25190) | human gut metagenome | reverse complement strand
CTGCCGGAACGAAAGACGTAACCATCACACAGGAAGTCAAGAAAGCAGATGGAACAACAGCATACACCTTACAGGTAAATGCAGCAGATGTCAAAGCAGGTGCAAAACTTGCCGTAATGAAGAAAGATGAAAAGACCGGGGAACTGGTTCTTGTAAACCAGAAAGCTTACAAGGTCGCAAAGGATGGTTCTGTCTCACTGACATTTAAGGGTGAGGGAACTTATGTCGTAAAGACACAGGCTGAGGTAAAGGCTGAGGCAAAGCAGATCGCAAAAACTGTTAAGCCAGCAAAGACCACAGTAAATGTTGCTACAAAAAAGACAACCGTATTTAAATGGAACAAGAAGCTGAATATGGAAAACGTGGCAAAGATTACCTATAAGTCTTCAAAGAAGTCTGTGGTTTCCGTAAATAAAAACGGAAAGATTACCGGAAAGAAGAAAGGAACCGGAAAAGTGACCGCAGAGGTTACATTAAAAGACGGAACCAAAAAAACAGTAAGGATGAAGGTAAAGGTGAAATAAGCCAGAACCTTAAAACAATCGTTTTATACTCATTTTCTGCCATAGGGCTTACAGGGGGAACCTCTGTAAGCCCTGATTTTATTAGACAACCGGGGGCTGCTGTGTTATACTCATTATGCTTTAGGAGGATGTAAAATGAAAAAAACATATGCAGTTATTACAGGGGCAAGTTCCGGAATTGGTATGGCATTTGCAAGGCAGCTCGCGGCAGAAGGATACCGTCTGGTACTGGTTGCGCGACGGGAAAACCGGTTGCAGGCACTGGCGGAGGAATTGAAAAAAAGTGGGACGGAAAGCATGGTTATCACGGCAGATTTGTCCGAAAAAGAAGCGTGTTACCGTCTGATGCAGCAGCTGGAGCCGGTTCCGGTTGAAATATTGATTAACAATGCCGGTTTTGGGGATTGCGGCAGTTTTCTCGAGACAGATGCAGAGAAGGAAATGCAGATGATTGATGTGAACGTCAAGGCCATGCATCTTTTGATGAAACTGATGCTTCGCCGCATGGAAAAGCAGGAGGGCGGTTACATTTTAAATGTCGCTTCTTCGGCAGGACTGCTTCCGGCAGGCCCTTATATGGCCACCTATTATGCGACCAAAGCCTATATGGCGAGTCTGACGCGGGCAGTGGCGCTGGAACTGAAGCAGAGAGGCAGCCGGGTGTATGTAGGGGCATTGTGTCCGGGTCCGGTGAATACGGAATTCAATGAAGTGGCAAATGTTGAATTTACACTGGCCGGAATCACACCGGAGTATTGCGCCGGATATGCATTAAAGCAGATGAAAAGACGCAAAGTGCTCATTGTTCCGACGACTGAAATCAAGGCAGCAACGATATGCGGAAGATTTATTCCGCAAAATCTGCTGATCGCAATTACTGCACATCAGCAGAAGAAAAAGCTGAAAGCAGAGGACATATAAAATGGAAGAAATTAAAATAGGCTCTCATGTGGGAATGGCAGGAAAAGAGATGTTTCTGGCATCCGTGAAGGAAGCGGAGCGTTATGGGGCAAATGTGCTGATGCTCTACACAGGGGCACCGCAGAATACCCGCAGAAAAGAAATCAAAGATCTGAATATTGAGGCAGGATGGGCCTATGCAAAACAGGCCGGAATCCGGGAGATTGTGGTTCATGCGCCTTATATCATCAATCTGGCAAATACCGTAAAGCCGGAGACATTTGAACTGGCTGTACAGTTTCTGGAAAAGGAGATCCGGCGCACGGCTGCTATGCGAAGTCATATCCTGGTGTTACATCCGGGGTCCGCGCTGGATGCGGGTGCAGAGGCCGGAATTGCACAGACTGTCCGCGGGCTGAATATGGTGCTGGATGAGAACGAGGATGAGGTATTTATTGCTCTGGAAACGATGGCAGGAAAGGGCAGTGAGATTGGAAGAACCTTTGAAGAAATTAAGGCAATCTATGATGGAGTGAACAAAAAGGAGCGGTTGAGAGTCTGTTTTGATACCTGTCATGTAAACGATGCCGGGTATGATCTGGTGCATGATTACGATGGTGTTTTTAAACATTTTGATCAGGTGATCGGACTCGACCAGATTGCGGTCTTTCATATCAATGACAGTTTAAATCCACTTGGGGCACACAAAGACCGTCATGCCAATATCGGGCAGGGAACCATTGGATTTGAGACGTTGCATCGTCTGGTTCATGATCCACGTTTTATGGAAATTCCAAAGATTTTGGAAACGCCATGGCTTTGTGCAGAGGGGGAGACAAAAAAGACGATTCCTCCATATAAAGAAGAAATTCAACAGCTTCTTGCAAAATAATGACAAAAAGGAGAATGGTTATGGAAACAAAACAACCGGGGATTTCCGGCTATTGGTTAAAGCTGATTGCTGTAATTTCCATGCTCATTGATCACACGTCAGCCGTTATTTTAGAACAGATTCCGGGACTGGAAAATCCCGCATTTTTGATGCGCATCATTGGAAGACTGGCGTTTCCGATTTACTGTTTTCTTCTGGTAGAAGGATTTTACCATACACGCAGCAGGGCAAAATATGCGGGGAGGCTTTTTTTGTTTGCCCTGATTTCCGAGGTTCCGTTTGACCTGGCATTCAGCAGGAGAATGTGGGATTTTTCCAGCAACAATGTCTTTTTTACTTTGCTGTTCGGACTTTTGGTGATCTGGGGTGTTGAAGGGATAAAACAGAAGTTTGTGGAGGAAGTTTACGGGAATAAGGCCGCAGTCATCCGCCTGATTCTTACCATTGTGACAGTTGCAGCCGGGGGATTTCTGGCACTTCTTTTCCGTACAGATTACGATTTGTCGGGAATTGTGACAATTTTTGCAATTTACATGTTTTATCCGAAGAAAGTGAAGGGAATGGGTATCGGTGTTTTTGTTTTAACCCTGCTGGCAAGTATCATTGAAGCGGCAGCATTTTTAGATATGATACCGATTTATTTTTACAATGGAACCAGGGGAAAACAGATGAAGTATTTCTTCTACATATTTTATCCGGCACACCTGTTTCTTCTTGCCATGATCGCACGGGCAATGGGACTTTGGGCTTAATATTTTAAGAAGATGTTACGATTCTTATGAAATTCTTATCTTTTTCAGATACAGCTTGCGTTCCTGAAAAAGCGGGAGTACAATGCAGACGAAATGAAAGACAGATAGGAATGGAGGTCTTGGATGATGAGACAAAAATCTTGGAATCAGTTTAAAAAAACAATGGCTGCCTCGACACTGGCAGGAGCGATCACTTTTACAGGGTGTGCGGTGATGCCTTCGGTTACAGCTTTTGCAGATACAACAGAACAGACCGGTCAGGTATCGTATGATAATGAGGTGATGCCGATCCACACGGACGTGAAGACGGAGGCAAAACCGTTGATGAAGGGTACGTCATGTACGGTTTCGGATGGAAAGAACCTGTATTATGCGTTTGAAATGATGGGTGTGCGTATGGGAATTATGAAATACAACACCAAAACAGGCAAAAAGAGTGAGGTATATTCCTACAAAATAGGGAAAAACAAAAAGGGAAGCAATGGTTTTTCCCAATTATCTGTGGATAAGAAATATATTTATGCAACCTGGGACCGTTACTATGGAACCGATGCAACAAAAGAATATATTTACCGGATCGCAAAAGACGGGAAATCCGCAAAGAAACTTGCGCTCGGACGTGATCCACAGCTTGTAGATGGACGGATTTATTATCTGGCACTGAAAAGTAAAAGTGAAGATGGCATGAATTATTCGGAAGATACCGGAACCGTTATGAGTATGAAGACGGACGGAACGGATAAAAAGAAAGTTGCACAGATTGTAAACAGCGGAGATGCTTATCGGTATTCCCTGTTTCAGAGTGAGGGAAAGATTTACTATACCAAGGAAAACGAGAACAAGACATTTTATGATCTGGAGGGAAACAGTTATCAGAGAGAGGCCTTTGCGGTTAAGGATGAAAATTATCTGAGTGTTTCGCTGGAAGCCGTCAATGATGGAACGTATACCTACCGTACGACAGGAAAGGATCGGTACATGCAGACGAAACTCTACCGGACAGATAACAGGACGGGAAAGAAAAACCTTGTGGCATCCTTTAAACTTGGCATTGAAAAATACTCGGTTTGTGGAAATTATGTATTCGTGGAAGCAAATGTTCCGTACAAGGGAGCTGATGTGACTGAGAAACTTGCAGTTTACTGCTATAAGGCAGATGGCAGCAGCAAAGTAAAGCTTGCTTCCTGGTTTCCGGCAGAATAAAATCCGGGTAACAATCGAAAAAATAAAAGAAGCACCGCGACTGCGGTGCTTCTTTTATTCTGGGGATTTATTTATCCAGATCTTTTTTATCTACATTCTGCAGCATCATTGCACGAACTTTCAGAGGAAGTCCGAACAGTGTGATGAATCCGTCTGCATCGTGATGATCGTACTGATCACCGGTTGTGAAACTTGCCAGAGACTCACTGTAGAGAGAGTATGGAGAAGTTGTGCCGGCTTTGATGATGTTTCCTTTGTAGAGCTTGAATTTTACTTCACCGGTGACATACTTCTGGGTAGAAGTAACAAATGCCTGGATTGCTTCGCGAAGAGGAGTGAACCATTTTCCTTCGTATACAACATTGGCAAGACGGTTGCCCATCTCTTTCTTTGCAGATAAGGTATCGCGGTCGAGAACCAGTTCTTCCAGCTGGTCATGTGCTTCCATAAGGATTGTTCCGCCAGGAGTCTCATATACACCACGGGATTTCATACCAACGACACGGTTTTCTACGATATCGATGATGCCGACACCGTGCTTTCCACCGAGACGGTTTAATTCACGGATGATATCGGAAACTTTCATTTCTTTTCCGTTTACAGTTTTTGGAACACCCTTTTCAAATGTCATGGTTACATATTCGCCTTCGTCCGGAGCTTTCTCAGGGGAAACACCAAGAACCAGAAGATGATCATAATTTGGCTCGTTTGCAGGATTCTCCAGCTCAAGTCCTTCATGGCTGATATGCCATAAGTTACGGTCACGGCTGTAACTCTGGTCTGTGCCGAATGGAAGATCGATTCCGTGTGCTTTGCAGTATGCGATCTCTGCCTCACGGGAATCCATCTGCCACTTGTCATCACGCCAAGGAGCAATGATTTTGATATCCGGAGCAAGTGCTTTGATACCAAGCTCGAAACGGATCTGGTCATTTCCTTTTCCGGTAGCACCGTGGCAGATTGCAACAGCGTTTTCTTTTCTGGCGATCTCTACCAGTTTCTTTGCGATACCAGGACGTGCCATGGCAGTACCTAATAAGTATTTGTGCTCATATACAGCACCAGCCTGTACACAAGGTACGATGTAATCGTCACAGAACTCATCTGTGATATCTTCGATATATAATTTAGAAGCGCCGGATAATTTGGCTCTTTCTTCCAGTCCGTCTAATTCTTCGCCCTGTCCGCAGTTGATACAGCAGCAGACAACCTCATAACCATAAGTCTCCTTTAACCAAGGGATAATAGCGGTAGTATCGAGTCCGCCGGAGTAAGCTAAAACAACTTTTTCTTTCATAAGATTGTATCCTTTCTTTCTATATGGAATTGTACGCTCTCGTACGACTAACCCTACTATACATCAATCCAAATGAAAACACAAGTGAAAAAATATACATAAAATTGCATAAATATACATAAATTTGTGAATATTTGCTATTTACGGATGGAAAAAGATGGACTATTATAGGGTAGAATCATATTTTTAAAAGAAAGAAAAGGTAAGAAACATGGTAAAGGTAGGAATTATCGGAGCGACCGGTTATGCAGGAGCAGAACTGGTGCGTATTTTATTGAATCATAAAGAGGCACAGATCGAATGGTTTGGATCAAGAAGCTATATCGATGAAAATTATGCAGATATTTACAGAAACTTTTTTGAACTTGTCGATGCAGACTGTCTGGGTGATAACATGGATGAGCTTGCTTCCCGCGTGGATGTGATTTTCACGGCAACACCACAGGGATTTCTGGCAGGTGTGCTGAATGAGGATATTTTAAATAAGGTAAAGATCATTGATCTGAGTGCGGATTTTCGAATCAAAGATGTTGCTACCTATGAAAAATGGTATAAGATTGAGCATAAAAGCCCACAGTTTATTAAGGAAGCCGTTTACGGACTCTGTGAGATTAACCGTGATAAGGTGACCACCCAGACCCGTCTGATTGCAAATCCGGGATGTTATACGACCTGTTCCATTCTGACAGCATATCCGCTGGTAAAAGAGGGACTGATTGATCCGGATACATTGATTATTGATGCAAAATCCGGTACTTCCGGAGCGGGACGTGGGGCAAAGACACCGAACCTGTTCTGCGAAGTGAACGAGAGCATGAAAGCATACGGTGTGACAACACACAGACATACACCGGAGATTGAGGAGCAGCTCGGCTATGCGGCAGGAAAAGAGATTACCGTGAATTTTACACCGCATCTGGTTCCGATGAACCGCGGAATTCTTGCGACAGAGTATGCAACCCTGATCAAAAAGCCGGATGGTACCTATCCTTCTTATGAGGAACTGAAGGCTGCTTACGATAAATATTATGCAAAGGAACGTTTCGTGCGTGTATTAAAGAAAGGTGTCTGCCCGGAGACCAAGTGGGTAGAGGGCAGCAATTACGTGGACGTAAACTTTGTCATTGATGAGCGTACCGGCAGAGTTGTGATGATGGGTGCACTGGACAATCTGGTCAAGGGTGCAGCCGGACAGGCCGTACAGAACATGAATCTGCTGTTCGGATTTGATGAGGCAGAAGGACTTTCCATGGTTCCGATGTTTCCATAATGAAAGGCATCTGTTTGATGCATTTCCTACGCTCATTGTTTCCGCGTAAGAGGAACTTTCATACAATGAGCTCTATAATGAGGTGAATAATGAGTAAAGAATATACAATCCGTGTGATGACACTGGAAGATTATGATGAGGTGTATGCGTTGTGGATGGGCATCCACGGTTTTGGAATCCGTTCCATCGATGATTCCAAAGAAGGCGTGGAGCGGTTTTTAAAAAGAAATCCGACCACGAGTATGGTAGCGGTAGCAGATGGAAAGATCGTGGGAGCCATTCTCTGCGGACATGACGGGAGACGCGGATGTCTGTATCATGTCTGTGTGCATGAAGATTACCGGAAGAACGGAATCGGAAAAGCCATGGCAGTCGCATGTATGCGCGCCCTGCAGAAAGAAAAAATCAATAAGGTCAGCCTGATCGCATTTAAGAGCAATGAGCTGGGAAATCATTTCTGGAAAGATGCCGGCTGGTGTTTCAGGGAAGACTTAAACTATTACGATTTTACATTGAACGAAGCAAATATTACGAGATTTAATCAGTAAGGAGAATGTTATGAGTGAGAATTTAAACGCATTGGAAAAAGCACAGGTGCTGATTGAGGCATTGCCTTATATCCAGCGTTTTAACCGCAAGATTATCGTTGTAAAATACGGTGGATCAGCGATGGTAGATGAGAAACTGAAAAAACAGGTCATCCAGGATGTCACCCTGTTAAAGCTGGTTGGATTCAAACCGATCATTGTGCATGGCGGTGGCAAGGAGATCAGCAAATGGGTTGCCAAAGCAGGAATGGAACCGGAATTTATCAATGGACTGCGTAAGACGGATGCGCCTACCATGGAGATTGCAGAGATGGTGTTAAACCGTGTCAATAAATCACTGGTATCCATGGTGCAGGAACTTGGGGTGCAGGCGGTCGGCATCAGTGGAAAAGACGGTGGTCTGTTAAAGGTGGAAAAGAAATTGTCGGATGGTCAGGACATCGGATATGTAGGAGAAGTAAAGGAAGTGAATCCAAAGATTCTGTATGATCTGCTGGAGAAAGATTTCCTTCCGATTATCTGCCCGATCGGTCTTGATGACAATTATGATACATATAATATCAATGCGGATGATGCGGCATGTGCGATTGCCCGTGCGGTTTCCGCAGAGAAACTGGCATTCTTAACCGATATCGAGGGAGTATACAAAGATCCGGAAGATCCGTCCACTCTGATTTCCGAACTTACGGTTTCCGATGCAAGAAAACTGATTACAGACGGATATATCGGCGGCGGTATGCTTCCGAAGCTGAATAACTGCATTGACGCTATTGAAAACGGAGTATCCCGTGTGCATATTCTCGATGGAAGAATCGCACATTGTCTGCTTTTGGAAATCTTCACCAATCGCGGAATCGGTACTGCAATTTTGGGTGATGAAGAACATCATTTTTACAATGAATAAGAGATAAGAGGTGTGGATAAACAATGAATAAACAGGAATATATTGATACCGCGGAGCAGGAACTGCTGCATACCTACAATCGTTTTTCACTTGTACTTGATCATGGTGAGGGCGTATACCTTTACGATACAGACAAAAAAGCGTATCTGGATTTCGCAGCCGGAATCGCCGTATGTGCGCTGGGCTATAGCAATGAGGCGTATAAAAATGCGCTGAAGGATCAGGTGGATAAACTGCTGCATACGTCAAATCTTTATTACAATGTCCCGACCATTGAGGCGGCAAAGAAAGCACTAAAAGCCAGCGGAATGGATCGTATTTTCTTTACAAACAGCGGTACGGAGGCCATTGAGGGAGCCATCAAAGCTGCAAAAAAATATGCATATACCAGAGACGGACATGCCGGCCATGAAATCATTGCCATGAAACATTCTTTCCACGGAAGAAGTATCGGAGCACTTTCCGTAACCGGAAATGCCCATTATCAGGAACCGTTTGCTCCGCTCATGCCGGGTGTGAAATTTGCAGAGTATAACAATTTAGAAAGTGTAAAAGAACTGGTAACGGACAAGACCTGTGCGGTTATTATGGAGACGGTACAGGGAGAAGGCGGAATTTATCCGGCCGATCCTGCATTTATCGAGGGCGTGCGCAGGCTCTGTGATGAAAAGGATATTCTGTTAATCTTAGATGAGATCCAGTGTGGCATGGGACGTACCGGCGAGATGTTCGCATGGCAGAATTACGGAGTAAAACCGGATATCATGACCTGTGCAAAAGCACTCGGATGTGGAGTGCCGGTCGGTGCATTTTTCCTGACACAGCGTGTGGCAGACAAATCGCTGGCACCGGGAGACCACGGAACGACCTATGGTGGAAACCCATTTGTCGGAGCAGCCGTTTCGGCAGTATTTGATCAGTTTAAAGCCTGTGACATTTTAGGTCATGTAAAGGAAGTAGCGCCTTATCTGGAACAGAAACTGGATGAGCTGGTAGAAAAATATGACTTCCTTATAACACGCAGAGGCAAAGGTCTGATGCAGGGTGTGGTTTGCAAGCTTCCAGTTGGAAAAGTGGCAGCCGCAGCACTTGAGCAGGGACTGATCGTGATCACAGCGGGAGCGGATGTCCTTCGTTTTGTTCCACCGCTTGTCATCGAAAAACAGCATGTGGATGAAATGATTGAAAAGCTGGAAAAAGCATTACTTTCTGTGCAGGAATAACTTACACTTGTAAAAGTAACAAAAAATCGTTAAAATAGAAATGCATTGAGACTCGTTTCGCCCCGGAAAGGGAGAAATGAGATGAAAAAACATTGGATAAAAAAGTGCTGTATGATTCTGACATGCCTGTATCTGACGGGATGTGGCAGGGAGGAAGTGCCATATCTGGATACCACTCAGACACAGGAGCAGACGGTGGAAACGGAACGAACGGAACAAAAAGAAACATTAAAATCCGACCAGACGGTACAGGTATATGTATGCGGGGAGGTAGCAGCTCCCGGTGTCTATCAGCTGAAAGACGGTATGCGCATCTGCGATGCGGTGGAGGCGGCAGGAGGACTGACCAAAGCTGCCAGCCGCGAATACTGGAATCTTGCTGAGAAGCTTTCGGACGGACAGATGATTTATTTTCCCACAGAGGAAGAGGCAAGGGAGAGGAAAGCATCGGCAGAGGCAGCCGGTGCCACTGTGGAAGAATCGGATGGGCGGATTGATATCAATACGGCGGATGCCACGCAGCTTGTGACCATTCCGGGAATCGGAGAGACACGGGCGGCGGCAATTCTTGCATACCGGGAGAAAAACGGGCCGTTTGCTCACCGACAAATCATAATTCTGCATAATACCCGTGCTTGCCACAGCATCAAACCAATCAGTGTCCGAGGTACGCATGGTGCGTTCGCTGTCAATGAATTCCGGCAGAATGATTTTATTCAGGCGGGCATTTCCTTTATCATCATATCCCCAATCGAAAGTATAGCCTATACTGTTGGTATTCGGATCTTTTCCCGAGTTTATGTTTGCCTGCCAAAGTGCCTGTCCGTATTCATTCGTGTTGAGCATATCCATCTTTGAGGAATACCATGAAGTGGTGAGTCCGGCATTGAGGTCGACACGGATTTTTCCTTCCTTGCCTTGTTTGGTGGTAATGATGATAACACCGTTTGCCGCACGCGAACCGTAGATACTTGCCGAAGAAGCATCTTTCAACACCTGAATACTTTCAATATCAGAAGAATTCAGTTCATGCATGCCGGCTTTTGTAGGCACACCATCGATAATATAAAGAGGATCGTTGTTGTTCAGTGTGCCGACACCGCGAATGCGGATAGTAGCTTTGCCTCCGGGGTTACCGTCGGCAGTCACCATCATTCCGGCAACCTTTCCCTGCAAAGCGCGCATCGGATTATTTTCGGGCACTTTTTTCAGTTCATCCACTTTCACTACCGAAACTGCACCGGTCAAGTCCGCCTTGCGCTGAGTGGTGTAACCTGTTACCACAACCTCGTCAATCAGTTGTGCATCTTCTTCGAGAGTAATTTTTAGATTGGGTTGCGCTTTTACTTTAACGGTTTTAAAACCAATATAAGAAACGGTAAGTTCCGTACCGCTCGTTACGTTGAGGCTGAAGTTTCCGTTAAAGTCAGTGATTGTTCCGTTTGTTGTACCTGTCTGTACAACCGAAGCACCGATAATAGGCTCTCCGTCGGTGGCATACTTTACCGTTCCTTTTATTTGGATGTTTTGCGCATAGGCAAAACCGCATAATCCTAAAAGGAACATCATAATGCTAAGTTTTCTCATACGTTATAAATTTATTGTTAACAATTATCTTGTGAATTCTCAAAACAGCTTTCCCGATCATGTTTTGATATTGCAAAGTAAATGGATTGCATTGAAACTGGCTATAAAAAATGATACGGATGCTGCAAAATTTGTTTCGTGGTATGGAGCTGACTATGCCCAGGAGATAGCCTGGTATCAATTTTAGCTGCATTTGTAACATTTGTGTTAGCCCTTTTCGCTTTTATTCCTTTTCTTTGCAATGTGCTTTCCCGAGCATTGAGTGAGTTCATAAAGTAAACATTAAATTTAATACCTGATTTTGAAAATGAAGCATTACTTTCATAGAATACTTTCTCCTTTTTGGGGAAAGATTATTGTAACTTTTCTTATTGTAATAATGAGTATCGGTATTTGTAGGGCACAGTATGCCGGGCTGAAAATCCATTATTTGGGTGCAAACCACAGTTTGGTACAGGTACAGGAACCGCAGAAATACCTTTTGTTGCCGGTGGAAGAGGCTGCTCCCGAGGCTACTGTCAATGTATTGGTGAATAATAAGGCCGATCAAAGTTTTCAGGTTCGGTTGGCTGTCAACCGTATCGACTATCTTGTTCCGTTTGCTTTGGAGCAGTATAAAGGTAAGACGGTAACTTTCGACATTCATACCGGCAACAGCCGTACCAATGTACGCGATGCCATGGCAGATGCCTGCTGGAAAGAACTGAAACTTTCCGATACGTTTGATGATGCCAACCGGGAAGCGTTCCGTCCGTTCTATCATCACACTCCTGTCTATGGTTGGATGAACGACCCCAACGGTATGTTTTATAAAGATGGAGAATATCATCTGTATTATCAGTATAATCCTTATGGCTCCATGTGGGGCAATATGAACTGGGGACATTCATCCAGCAAGGATTTGATAAGCTGGCAGCATCATCCGGTAGCCATACAACCCAACGGATTGGGCGCTGTGTTCAGCGGTAGCAGTGTGGTTGATAAGGATAATACGGCAGGTTTCGGAAAGGATGCCATCATTGCCATCTATACTTCAGCCGGTGCCAGTCAGATACAGAGCCTTGCATACAGTTTGGACAACGGAATGACTTTCCATGTTTATGAAAACAATCCTATCATTGCCGCCGATAAGGAGTGCCGCGACCCGAATATGTTCTGGCACGAAAAGAGTGGTAAATGGATTCTTATTTTGGCGGCTGCACTGGAAAAGGAAATGTGGATATATTCCTCTCCCGATTTGAAGAACTGGACAAAGGAGAGCAGTTTCGGACATGGATATGGTGCGCAGGAGGGTGTATGGGAATGTCCGGACCTCATGGAATTGCCCGTGCGCGGAACAGACCGTACCAAATGGGTGCTGATTTGCAATATCAATCCCGGCGGTCCTTTCGGAGGCAGTGCGGCACAGTATTTTGTAGGCGATTTTGACGGGAAAACCTTTACTTGCGATACCAAGCCCGAAGTAACCAAGTGGATGGATTACGGAAAAGACCATTATGCTGCCGTATCCTGGAGTAATACGCCCGAAAAGCGGCATACCGTGATTGCCTGGATGAGCAATTGGCAATATGCCAACAACGTGCCTACCAAACAGTTCCGTAGTGCCAACACATTGCCGCGCGACATTGAATTGTACGAAGGCAGTGACGGCGAACTTTATCTGGCCGCAACGCCTGCACCGGAAGTAAACGCATTGCGTACGGGCAAAGCATTGAAATACGGCGCTTTTTCCGCCGGAACAAAGAAGGTATCCCGGAAACTGCCGGTCGAAAACAGCGGTATCTGTGAGATTAATCTCGAACTGGCTTCCCGCTCGGCCGATAAAGTATACATTACGTTGTCCAATGATAAGGATGAACAGACTGTAATGACTTACGACTTGAGGAACTCCACATTCAGCATGGACCGTACTGCAAGCGGACTTACGGATTTCAATAAGGACTTTCCTGCCATAACAGTAGCTCCGTGTCCGGCAGAAGCCAAGCAACGTCTGCGTCTGTTTATAGACCGTTGCAGCATCGAAGCTTTCGAGGGTGACGGACGTTTTGCCATGACAAACCTTGTATTTCCGCAGCATCCTTACACTACTATTTCCATTGCTGTAGATAAAGGGCGTTGCAAAGTCAACGACCTGACAGTAAATCTTTTAAAAGTTAACAACTAAATTTCGATATCTTATGAACAATAATAGTAATTCGCTTGCAAAGCTGCTTCCCATGATGCTTTGCTTCTTCGCCATGGGGTTTGTAGACCTTGTAGGTATCGCTTCCAACTATGTGAAAGCTGATTTGAACCTGACCGATTCCCAGGCAAATACCTTAAAGGATACCTTCCAGGTGGTTTCTTCTCCCTCCAATGTGGTGCAGGCATTGTTTTTAAACAATGCGGAAAAGCCGCTGGATGATGTGAGAGTACGTCAGGCTATCTGTTATGCACTGGACAAGGACATGATAAATGAATTTGTTGCAGGCGGCAACGGAACCCCGGTCAGCTCAGCCATGTTACCCACGCTGAAGGACTATTATGTGGATTTGAACGATATGTATGGCTCCACAGCCAATATAGACAAGGCGAAGGAGCTGCATCATGGCAAGCAGTCGCTGATCTACCACAAGGGCAACAGCATCTTCACCGATATTGACAGCCCGATCAAGGTGGCACGCTATCATTCCCTTTCCGTTCTGAAGGAAGGACTTCCAGACTGCCTGGAGGTGCTGGCGGAGACGGACGACGGCGAGATCATGGCGATGCGTCACCGCGAATACCCGTTGGTAGGCATGCAGTTTCATCCTGAATCCATCTACACGCAGCATGGAAAACGCATGATTGAAAACTTTTTAAGAGGAGTCATCTAAAAAATGAT
>OLOX01002814.1_pt1 | contig 14000 bp, 15 predicted proteins | sample 1672091 | NCBI WGS metagenome assembly OLOX01 (sample SAMEA3136644, study PRJEB25190) | human gut metagenome | reverse complement strand
ATGGACAAATGGCCTCTGCTCTTGGTCAGAGGCAAGGATAAAATAACGCTGCGTGCCGCAATCCGGCACACTAGCTTTTCTATTATACCTGATTTCGCCTTTTTGTCAAGCATAATTTCAAATAAAAGACCGCCGCGGCGCACTCCACTGCGCACACGGCGGGTTTATGGCGAAAAATTGAGTTACCGGGCCAGCTGGGCGGCGGTGACGCTCAGCCGCTCCTCCGGGATCATGCCCCGGAAATAGGGGATCCTGGGCAGCTGCTTCACCAGCAGCACCCCCAGCACCAGGCAGGCGATGGCCTCGCCGGCGCCCACGGTGGCGGCGTTGAGCCCATAGGCGGGCCAGAAGGCGGCAGAGGTCCCGGCCTGCTCATAGGCCAGCACCGCCCCCACCAGCACCATGTTGCACGCCACCGGCGGCAGGGCGGCCAGCCAGACATTGCGGCATCTGGACGTGATCAGCGCGGCAATAAGGGTGGCCAGGGACCCCACCACGATATCCAGCACTCCATAGGGGCTGAACAGGTTGGCGATGAGGCAGCCCACGCCCAGGCCCCAGGCCGTCTCCGGAAACAGGAACGGCAGCAGGCACAGTGCCTCGGAAAAGCGCACCTGAATGGGTCCGTAGGTGATGCCGAACACCGCCCCCAGCAGGGACAGCACGGCGTAGGCGGCCGCCACCATGGCGGCCAGGGTCAGCTTCTGCGTGTTTTTGTTTTTCATGTGGTACCTCTCATGTTTTGTTTAGAGAACGGCCCCGCCGGGCCGAACGAACGCCTTGCGGCGCTTGGACAGGTCGGGTCCCTGTCGCCGGAAAGTATACCACAGGACACGCCAAAAGAAAAGAGAAAATCCCCGCGCCAGGCGGGGATTTTTTCCGGATGTCGGATTTTACGCGGCAGGGACCACGACCCGCAGCGCGCCCACGGACAGACCCTTGGCATCGGTGAGGGTGATGTTGGCGTCGCCCCGGTCATAACACTGGGCCAGCACCAGAAGGCTGCCCTGGGGCAGCTGAGCCGCCGTGCCATCGGGGTGCAGGCAGGGCACGGACTCTGCCGCCACGGCGGCCTCATACTCGGCGGCGTGATACGTCAGCTCATAGTACAGGGGCTGGCCGGTGAGCTGACCGGCCCACAGGTCCGCCTGGTCCATGGCCTGCATAGTCTCCGCCCACTGCTGCACCGACAGCATAGCCGCCACGGTGTCGGAATCCATGGGCAGGGGCCGGTGCTGGTCCTGGGCGGAAACGGTGAAGCTGCTGCCGCTGCGCTGGACGGATACATGTACATCGGCCCAGCTGTTCAGAGAATACGTCTCCTCCTGGAGGGACCAGACCGTCATCTCCAGGGAGGTCAGGCTGCCGGTCTCGGAGTACCGGGCCCGCAGGGTCCGCAGGGCAATGCGGTTATCGATAGCCCCCACGGCAGCGTAGATCCGGTCCAGCAGCGCGTCATAGTCCGTGGGCCGGTGCTCCCGGGGAATGGTCATCCGGCTGCTGGACGACAGGTCCAGAGCCACCCGGTAGCATTTCTCCGTGTCGGTGGTCAGGGGGCAGTACACGGCCTCCTGGTCGATCCAGCCGATGGACAGGCCGGACAGCCCCGGCTCCGTGATGGTCTGGCGCTGGGTGGGGTCCTTCAGATCCACGGCCACCATGCTGCCGCCCCGGACAAAATACAGCTTCCCGGACACGATGGTCAGGGGCTGGGGATAGCTGCCCATCTCGGCAATCAGCTCCTGGGTGCCGTCGTCGTGGCGATAGCTGACAGAATACGTGGTGCCGTCGTCGGACAGGAAAAAGTTATCCACACTCCACTGTTCCTTTTTCCCGCAGCCGGACAGAAGGGACAGCAGCATCAGGGCCAGCAGCCCCGCAGTCAGTCGTTTCATATCAATCTACCTTTCCCCGGGCGCGGAGAACGTCGTCTGCCGTAATGACAGTCAGATCCTCCCGGGTAACGTTTTCCATGGCGGCCAGGCGGTTGTTCTGGGCCACCAGAATGTGTTCAAACAGGTTGCGGACGCCCCGGGCATTGCCGAAGCTGTCGTCCGCCGACTCCTCGGCGATATAGTCCCGGACCAGGGGGCGGGCGTCCTCGGTCAGCCGGTAGCACCCCTTTTTGCACTGCATGTCGAAGATCTGCACCATTTCGTCGGCGGTATAATCCTCAAACAGCAGAAATCGGTTGAACCGGGACTCCAGGCCCGGGTTGGAATGGATGAACTTGTCCATCAGGTCCGTATACCCCGCCACGATCACCACCAGGTCGTCCCGGTGGTCCTCCATGGCCTTGAGGACGGTGTCGATGGCCTCCTGTCCGAAGTCGTTTTCGGACTTGCCGTTGAGGGCATAGGCCTCGTCGATAAAGAGCACGCCGCCCATAGCCTTTTCAATGACCTTCTGGGTTTTCAGCGCCGTCTGGCCCACATAGCCCGCCACCAGGCCGCTGCGGTCCACCTCCACCAGCTGGCCCCGGGACAGAATATCCAGGCTCCGATAGATGCGGGCCATCATCCGGGCCATCATGGTCTTGCCGGTGCCGGGGTTGCCGGTGAACACCAGGTGCAGGGACATGTCCGTGGTGGGCAGGCCGTGCTGCCGCCGCAGCTGGTATACGGAGGCCATGTTGATCAGGTTATGGACCTCCTCCTTGACGGTTTGCAGACCGATGTAGCTGTCCAGCTCCGCCAGCAGGTCCTTCATGTCCTCCTTGGGCAGCGGCTCCGGGGCCTCCGTCTGCTGCTCCGGGCCGCCGGACTTCTTGTCCGGGGCCTTTTCCGGCGTCTTATCCGGGGCCTTTTCCGGCGTTTTGTCCGCCGGGGACAGGGGCGTGCCCCAGAAATCCGCATTTATGCTGCGCAGGTTCCGCTCCGTCATGGAGCGGATCACGTCCAGCTGCTGGAGGATGATCTCGTCTTTTTTATCCATTATCCGCGCTCCTTCCGTGGGATAGCTTTACATGGCTCATGGCCCGCAGCAGCAGGGCCGACACGAAGCCCGTCAGGGCTCCGGTAAACAGGGACACCGCCAAAAGAAACGGCAGGTAGCCCAGGACGGCGGTGTTCCCCAGGGTGATCAGGGCCGCGGCCATCTGGCCGATGTTGTGGGCCGCCACGCCGCCGATGGACACGCCGTATACCGACAGGCCCCGCAGCCGGGTCAGGGCCATCATTACCAGCATAGCCAGCACGCCGCCCAGCAGGGAAAACAGCAGGGCCGAGGCGTTGCCGGCAAAGAGACTGCCCAGCAGGCACCGGGCCACCAGAATGCACAGGGCCGGAGCGGCCCCCAGCTGATACAGGGCAAACACCGTGACGATATTGGCAAGGCCCAGCTTCACCCCCGGCAGGGGAATGAACAGCGTCACGGGAAACAGATTTTCCAGGGTGCTCAGGCCCAGAGCCAGGGCCGTCAGCATCGCGCACATGGCCACCTGGCGGGTAGATATCTTCATGCCGCCCCTCCTATCCCAGCACCGCGTCGGGGCCGCCGCCACCACCGCCGGTAAGCTGCACCACCACCTGCTCCGGCAGGCAGACAATGCTCTGTCCCGCCCGGGTGATGGTGCCGGTGTGGACGCAGTCCTGGCCCGGGCAGTCGCTCTCCGCCACCCGGACGCCGTCTCTGTCCAGGAGGATGGTCAGGTGATAGTCCCCCTCCACGGTGACGGTCATCTCCTCTGTAAGGCGGTCCAGCTCCGTGTGGAAAAATGCGGAAAACCGGGGCTTTACGATAACATAGTCCGTGTCCGCCCGGTGAAATTCCTCCGGCCACGCGTCGGACATGGACGGCGGGCACGTCTCGGACAGGGGCCTTCCGCCCCGGGCCCACACGTCGTACCGGGCCCGCTCCACGTCGGAGCCGTCCGCCCGGTAGTGCCGCACGGCGAACACCACCGGCACCCCGGCCCTGTGGCAGCAGTCGATGGCCCGGGCGCAGGCGGGCACCGTGTCCGCCGCCCCGGGGATAAACAGGGGACTGGACGCGTCCAGAAACCCCCGCTGCATGTCAATGACCACCAAAGCGTATCTGTGCATGAGATGACCTCCTGAAAAGCGCAATAAAACCGGCGGTGCTCCGCCGGTTTTATTGTACCGTCTTTCCCGGGAAATTGCAAGGTCTACAGGCCGTCAGGAAAAGCTGTCCGCCACCTGATACAGGGCGTCCAGGCACTGCTGCTCATCAGGCGCGGAATCCGGGCGGGCAGGCCCCGCGATCAGCTGCACCACGGCGTTGCCTGCCGGCACCACCGCCATACAGCCCCAGGATGTCTCATCCAACGGGGTGGTGCTGCCATCCGGATTCAGCTGCGAAACCCGCTGCCGCATTCCCAGTGCAATCACACTGTTTCCGGAGGGGGTAATGTGGTCCTCCAGCTGATGATATTCCAGCGAGGTGTCGGTGAAAAGGACCTGCAGTGGAATGGCGTCTCCCTGATAATTTTCGGTATAAATGAGGATGTCCGCTGTCACCAGTACATCCCCCACCGTGCATCCGGTGAGTACAGACAGGGAGCTCAGCTTGCCGTTCTCCTTGCTCACCCGGATAATAAACCGTCCTTCTACCTCTGAGCGGCCCCTATCGTCGCCAATGACCATGGTGGAAAAGCCGCGCTCTGCCATGAAGGGATTGCTGGGCAGAACACCGCCCAGATAGTCGTTGGCCTCCTGCCAGGTGTCAAAGGTAACAGCCTTGTATTCCTGCTGGCTCTGCACCTGCGGGGATAATGCGGAGGTATCCATCCGAAGGCTGGTGGTTACCTGCCACATACCGGAGGCATCCAGCTCCTCTGTCAAAACGGGGTCCATGTTTTTCTTGTCCACAAACCGGGCAAACACCCCGCTCTCCGCCGCCAGCACCGCCCCCGTCAGCACCAGCACCAGGCAGGCTACCAGCAGCACCGCCCGGGGGACCCTGCGCCGCTTCCGTGCGGGAAGCTGGGCCAGGGTCCGGGTCAGATTTTCGTCAAAGTCCTTGGGCACCGGGGTCTCCTCCTCCCGGGCCATATGCCGCAAACGGGTATCCAAGTCGTTCATGTTCGTTCCTCCTTCCGCGTGACCTGCGGGTCCGACAGCGCCAGCCGCAGCTTATCCCGGGCCCGGCTGAGCCGGGATTTCACCGTGCCCGCCGGCACCCGCAGCAGCGACGCAATGTCCGCCACCGGCAGGTCCTCATAGTAATACAGCACCACCGCCGCCCGCTGGTCCCGGGGCAGGGACAGCACCGCGTCCCACAGCTCCGGACGCGGGTCCTCCCGGGCTGCCGCCTGGGGCGGCAGGTCCTCCAGATACACCTCCCGGCGGCTGCGGCGGTTCAGCTGCCGGGCACAGTTCACGCTGATCTTCACCAGCCACGCCCGCAGGGCTTCGGGGTCCCGCAGCCGGTCCAGGGACTGCCAGGCCAGCAGCACTGCCTGGCCCACGGCGTCCTGGGCGTCGGCATCGCAGGGGGTCAGGGCCCGGGCGGCCCGGTACATGTCCCGGCTGTAGGTCTGCACCCCTCGAGTAAATTCCTCTTGTGACAGGCGCAAGGCCATCACCGTCCTTTCTCGGCGGCCCCGGGGCCGCCCATTTGTCATGACGTATATTAGATACTCCGGCCCGGCCTTTGGTTCCGCGGCCCGGAGAAAATTTCAGATTTTGAAAAAAGGACGCGCCCCGGCGCGTCCTTTTGCTCTTATTTGCAGCTCACAGCCACTTTTTCCACTTGAAGATCACCAGCTCCACGATGATGCACACCACGCTGATGATGCACACCGCCAGGTATCCGTGCTGTGCGGTAAGCTCCGGCATGTTTACGAAATTCATGCCGTACCACCCGGCGATCAGGGACAAGGGCAGAAACACCGTGGTGACGATGGTCAGGATCTTCATGATCTGGTTTTGCCGCATGTCCAGCTGCGTCTGGTGCATTTCCCGCAATTGCAGGGCGTACTCCTTTTCCAGCTCCGTGGCCGACAGCAGCCGCTGAGCCCGTCCCGTCAGGCGGTCAAACAGCCGGGAGGCGTGGGCGTCGCTCTCCTCCGTTTCGTCCGACAGCGCGGCAAACAGGTCGTCCAGCTGCTCATAATACGCCGCAAACACCGACAGCTCGCGGCGGATGCGAAAGAGCTTCTTGTCCAGGTCCTGGGCCTGATCCTGCATCAGGGCCTCCTCCAGAGCCGTCAGGCGCTTTTCATATTTTTGCAGGGTGGGCATATCCTCCTGCAGAAGCCGGGCAAACAGCTCCGCCAGCGCCTGGGCCGGGGTCTGGGACTCCAGGTCCCCTGCCAGCCCCCGCAGAAAGCCGCCCTCCTCCGCCAGCAGCAGCCGCCGGTCCGTCAGGTAAAAGCCAAAAAAATGCTTGTCTCCGGTGGGTGCCATAGGCCGGGGCATGGCATAGGTCCCGGCGGCTCCGCCGCCCTTGAGCCGCTCCGCCCGGCAGAAGGCTCCGCCGGTGGGAGCAATGCGGTGCTGCTCCAGCTGGGGATACCGCCGGAGCAGCTGTTCAAAGGTCACCAGCTCCACGCAGGAATCACTCATTGCGCCTCACCGCCTCAGATAAAGAATTTCCGGTGCAGGGACCGGCGCAGGGGCTTGCACACCGCGATGATCAGCAGCATGATCCCCAGCAGCACTCCCGCCGCCAGGGGGTAAAACGACCAGATAAACGTCCGATGGACCTGGAAAGTGATGTTCAGCAGGAACTCAATGAGCACCGCCAGGCCGCCGCCGGCCATCAGCGCCCCGCCGAAGATGTAGAGATACCCCCGGCTGAGATACCGCAGCAGCGTCACCACCGTGGTCACCAGCACCCCGATGGTCCCCGTCACCGGAAGGGCAAACGTCAGGAACCAGTGTCCGCCGGTGGCAAAGTTGATATACAGCAGATACAGCCCGATGGCCGCAAAGTCCGCCGGAACAAAGATCACCGGGTTGGGCCTTCTGAACCACAGGGGCAGCACCGCCAGGATATACAGCAGCAACACGCCGCCGGAGGCAAACCCGGACCACACGATGGTCCCGTTGACGCTCCAGTCGCACAGGATGCAGATGACGATGGGCAGCACCGCCAGCATGGTCAGGATGAACAGCACCCCGGAGCGGTTCACCTCCTCGGGGTGGGCCGACGGCTCCGGCGGGAAGGGGGGCTCCCCCTGCTGCCGGGGCAGATCCGGATGGAACACCCGGGTGCCGCACAGAGGGCACACGGTCTCGCTGTCAGACAGCTCCACGCCGCAATGGATACAATACATGGATAACGCTCCTTTCCCTTATCCCCGGCCCCGCTGGTTGCTCTCCACCTTCACAGGCAGACCCAGCCGGTGCAGGACCCGGTAAAAATGCAGCTCCAGCTCCGGCTCCTGGATGCTGCGGATACAGTTGATATACATGGTGCCGTTCCAGGACACCACGCCGCAGTCGTGAGGCGCGGCAGCCTGGACGCCGATGATGAAGTCCACCCGCCGGACATAGGGGGCCATGACCTCCGGCAGCTCCACCGCCCCCAGATTGGACAGGCACAGACAGGATTTGCGCTCGCCCACGGCGTTAAACACCGCCTTCATGGCAATGTTTTTGATGAATAGGGGCATCACCTTCAGCACCGGGGACTTTTCGCTGGCCACATTGGCGGCGAATTTGGCCCGCAGGGTGTGGGTGTTGTTCTCCAGTCCCATCCGATGGTGGACGGCGGCGCAGATCTCGGAGAAGGTATAGTCCCCGGTGCGGGGATCGATCTCCGGGGTGATATACGAGGCAAAGTTCCGCAGACTGCGGCTGGGGAACAGGTTCCGCAGGTTCACCGGCAGCAGCACCTTCACCGGCTTGCGCCGGCTGCGCCGGGGTACCTTCTCCGCCTGCAGGTCGGCAATGGCCTGCATCATGGCCGCGCCCAGCAGCTCCGTAACGGATACGCCGTGCTGCCTGGCACAGGCGCGGACCCGGTCCACCGGCACCATCATGGTGATGAGGTTTTTATATCCGTCCTTTTCCGGCGTGCCGCTGAGGTGATAGGCGGTGTTCTCCGCCCGGCTGGCGGTAACGTCCCCGGCATAGCGCAGGAAGCTGTCCTCCAGCTCCTGCGGACTGGGCTCCTCCAGGCGGCCCAGCACACCCTTTTCCGCCGGGATGCTGATGCCGTATTTCTGGCACAGATACTCCGCCGTCAGGGTTTTCAGAAAAATCAGCCCGCCGGTGCCGTCGGTGACGGCGTGGAAAAACTCCACCGCCATCCGGTCATGGTACACCAGCACCCGGAAGGCGCACTGGCGCACCTGGCCGAAGGGCACATGGGCCAGGGGGCAGCTTTTCTCCGGCTGGATGTCCGGCGCCTTGGGAATTTCCTCCAGATAATACCAGAATGCCCCCCGCCGCAGCCGCACGGCAATGGAGGGGAACCGCCGCACCGTCACGTCCAGCGCCGCCCGCAGCACCGCTGTGTCGATGGGCTCGGTCAGGGTGACGGACAGGCGAAAGAAATTGTTCCAGTTCCGGCGCTTGGCGGCAGGATAGATCTTGGCGGCGTTGTCCAGCCGCATCCACCGCAGGCTCCGGGCCGGGGACAGGGTCCGGTCCAGGAAGTGGTTGATGTCCTCGAAGTCCTGAGCCATGTTCTCATTGAGGCAGTACAGCACATAGGCGTGCCACCGCTCCGGGGCAATGTTCAGCTTGCTGCGGCATCCGGCGGACAGAAGCCGGTTATGCAGGGCACGGGTGTCGTCCAGCATCACCTCGTCCCCGCCCACAAACAGCAGAGACGGCGGCAGCCCTGTCAGGTCGCCGAACAGCGGCGAGCACAGGGGGTCCGTGGGGTCCTGCGTATAGCACTTGGCGTAAAATTGCAGCAGCTCCGGAGTCATGGAGGGGTCCTTCTCCCGGTTGTCCCGATAGGAGTCCCCGGACCCGGTCAGGTCTGTCCAGGGAGAGATGCCCACAAGCCCGCAGGGCAGAGCCATGCCCAGCTGCTTGAGCCGCAGACACAGACAGTAGATGAGCCCGCCTCCGGCGGACTCCCCCGCCAGCAGGATCTGCCGGGGCTCATAGCCCTTTTTCAGCAGGTATTGATAGCTCTCCAGCGCATCGTCCAGGGCCGCGGGATACGGATGCTCCGGGGCCAGACGGTATGCCGGGCAGAACACCCGTACACCGCATTCCGAGGCCAGGGTGGCTGCAAAGCCCTTGGCATATTCCAGGCTGCCGCAGGTATAGCCGCCGCCGTGGAGATACAGGATCACGCCGCTGCGGCGCTGATCCTTGGGCATGACCCACGCCCCCTGAAAAGCGCCGAAGTCGTGGTCCCGCACCAGCACCTCCCGCCGGTGCAGGGCGGTCATCAGCTCCCCCAGCTTGTCCTGCCCCTTTCGGGTGACCTCCAGGGACAGACCGGCCACGAAGGGCTTGAAAAATGATAGCTGAGAACGAACCAGCTTTGCGTGCAGCTCCATGCAATGTCGTTCCTTTCCTGAAAATGTTCTGAATCATTTTATTATACCAGAAATCCTACTGCATAACAAGGTTTGACCGGTAAAAAGCATATGGAAAAGGGCGCCCCTTCAGACTGCCAGAAATATTCCGACGGGCTGTTAATTCGACTTTATATGATTATTGAATTTTTAACGGTATATTAATGGAACAAACAGCTGAAAATGGAAAAATTGTGATACTTTTACAAAATGATTGTTAATAATTCGGCGAAAAATTAATTGTAAACAGGCCGCTCCTATTATACAATAGAACCAGAGACGTCCCTGCTCCGCACAGAGACCGGGACAGAATTGCGGAGGCGGGACACCCCTTCCGGACAAAATAAAGGAGAGTGAGTCTGTGTTCAAGAAATTCACCAACGGCTGCGTTCGCGTGGTCAACCGGTGGCTGCCGGATGCGTTCCTGTTTGCCATCATCCTGAGCATCATCGTTTTCGTCGGCTCCATGTGCGCCACCAAGATGGGCCCCCTGCAGGTGCTCAACGCCTGGGGTGACTCCAAGGGCTTCTGGGGCCTGCTGAGCTTCTCCATGCAGATGGCCCTGGTGCTGGTATTCGGCTCCGCCATGGCGGCTGCCAAGCCCTGCAAAAAGGCCCTGCGGGCTGCCGCCGGCTTGTGCCACAACAACATGCAGGCCATCGTGGTCACCACCTTCATCTCCACCCTCTGCTGCTGGCTGAACTGGGGCTTCGGCCTGATCGCCGGCACGCTGCTGGCCAAGGAAGTGGTGCGCCGGGTGCCCACCGTGGACTATCCCCTGCTGATCGCCTCCGCCTACTCCGGCTTCGTCATCTGGCACGCAGGTCTGTCCGGCTCCATCCCCCTGGACCTGGTGGCGGGCAAGAAATTCGGCGAGGTCCTGTATCAGGCCCCCATCACCGACACGGTGTTCCACCCCATGAACCTGATCATGGTGGGTGTCATTCTGTTTGTCATGCCCCTTGTGAACTACGCCATGCATCCCGATAAGGCCCACACCGTGTGCATCGACCCCACCCTGCTGGAGGATGAGGCCGAGCGCACCTATGAGGTCAGGACCCCTGCCGATAAGCTGGAGCACTCCAAGCTCCTGTGGGCCATCACCCTGGTGGGCGGCTTCGTGTACATCATCTATTACTTTGTGCAGAACGGCTTTACCCTGGGCCTGAACATCGTGAACATGATCTTCCTGTTCCTGGGTATTCTGCTCCACGGCGACCTGCGCCGCTATGTGGATGCCATCTCCGACGCCGCCGGCGGCGCAGCAGGCGTGCTGCTGCAGTTCCCCTTCTATGCCGGTATCATGGGTATGATGGTGGCAGCCAATGACCAGGGCGTGTCTCTGGCGGGTGTCATCTCCCAGTTCTTCGTGAGCGTTTCCAACAACGTCACCTTCCCCATGCTGTCCTTCCTGGCAGCCGGTGTGGTGAACTTCTTCGTTCCCTCCGGCGGCGGCCAGTGGGCCGTGCAGGGCCCCATCATGATGCCTGCCGGCGCGGCTATGGGCATCGAGAATGGCCGCACCGCCATGGCCATCGCCTGGGGCGACCAGTGGACCAACATGATCCAGCCCTTCTGGGCTCTGCCTGCTCTGGGCATCGCCAAGCTGTCCGCCCGGGACATCATGGGCTATCTGGTCATCGTCACCCTGTTTGTGGGTGTGGTGGCCTGCCTGGGCTTCCTGGCCTGGGCCGCGTGGTTCTAAGCGCTTGCATAAAAAATTGGCTGCCTTCGGGTAGCCAATTTTTTCAGCCTGTATTTATACAGTCTCCTGCGCCTTCCCAAAATCGCACAGGTCCCGCAGGGTGCAGCCGCCGCAGTCGGGCCTTCGGGCCATGCACACGGCCCGGCCGTGAAGCACCATCCGGTGGCAGAAATCGCTGGACTCCTCCGGCGGGATGCACCGGCGCAGCTGCCGCTCCACCTGCACCGGGTCCCGGCTGCCGTCGGTAAGGCCCAGCCGCCCGGTGATGCGGATGCAGTGGGTGTCGCAGACGTAGCCCGCCTGACCGTATACGTCGCCTAAAATCAGGTTGGCGGTTTTGCGGCCCACACCCGGCAGCCGCAGCAGGTCCTCCATGTTGTCCGGCACCCGCCCGCCGTAGTCCGACAGCAGCATTTTTGCCGCCGCCACCATGTCCCGGGCCTTGGCCCGCCAGAAGCCGCAGGAGCGGACGTATTCGCCCACCTCCTCCTGGCTGGCGGCGGCGAAGGCCTCCAGGGTGGGGAACCGGGCAAACAGCGCCGGGGTCACCTGATTTACCCGGGCATCGGTGCACTGGGCCGCCAGCCGCACGGAAAACAGCAGCTCGTAGTCCTTATCGTAATCCAGGGAGCACGCCGCGTCGGGATACAGCTCCTTCAGCCGCCCGATGATGGCGCTCACCTCCTGGGGAGACTTCATATGGCATCACCTCGCCTTCATTGTACCAGACTGCCGGGAAAAATGCAAATCGGGGGGTGCAAAGGGCGGCGGGATGTGGTATAATAGCTGTGATTTTCCCGGAAGGAGGTGCCGCTATGCGGCCATTGGCAGACGAAATACGCCCCCAGACCCTGGACCAGGTGGCAGGCCAGAAACACCTGCTGGGCCCCGGCGCCCTGCTGCGCCGCCTCATCGAGGGCGGGACCTCCGCCAACATGATCTTTTACGGGCCCTCCGGCACCGGCAAGACCACCATCGCCTCCATCATCGCCAAGCGCACGGAAAAGGCCCTGTACCACCTGAACGCCACCACCGCGTCTTTGCAGGATGTGAAGGCCATCATCGCCGATGTGGACACCATGCTGGCCCCCAACGGGGTGCTGCTGTACCTGGACGAGATCCAGTATTTCAACAAAAAGCAGCAGCAGAGCCTGCTGGAGTTCATGGAAAACGGCAAGATCACCCTGATCGCCTCTACCACGGAGAACCCGTATTTCTATGTATACAACGCCCTGCTGTCCCGCAGCACGGTGTTTGAGTTCAAGGCCCTGACGGCGGAGGAGACGCTGCCCGCCGTGGAGCGGGCCCTGGACATCGTCCGCCGCCGCAGCCCCCTGCCCCTGACCTGGGAGCCGGAGGTGCCGGGCCTCATTGCCGCCGGGTGCGGCGGCGACGTGCGCAAGGCCGTCAACGCCGTGGAGCTGCTGGACCAGGCCGCCCGGCCTGTGGACGGCGGCCTGCGCATCACCGCCCAGGACGCCCAGCAGGCGGCCCAACGCAGCGCCATGCGCTACGACCGGGAGGGGGACGAGCACTACGATCTGCTGTCCGCCCTGCAAAAGTCCGTCCGGGGCTCCGACCCCGACGCGGCGGTGTACTACCTGGGCCGCCTGCTGGAGGCCGGGGACCTGCTGTCCCCCTGCCGGCGGCTGCTGGTCATGGCCGCCGAGGATGTGGGGTTGGCCTATCCCCAGGCCATGGCCATCACCAAGGCCTGCGTGGACGCGGCCCGGGAGCTGGGTCTGCCGGAGGGGCGGCTGCCCCTGGCGGAGGCCGCCGTTCTCCTGGCCACGGCGCCCAAGTCCAACTCCGCTTACAACGCCATCAACGCCGCTATGCGCGATATCCGGAAGGGGAAGGTGGGCCAGGTGCCCCGGCACCTGCAGAACGTCCACGCCGACAGCACCGGCAGCGGCAAGGCCCCGGCCTACAAATACCCTCACGATTACCCCCACCACTATGTGGCCCAGCGGTACCTGCCGGAGGCCCTGGGGGACGTGACCTATTACGAATACGGCGACAACAAGACCGAGCAGGCCGCCCGGCGGTACTGGGAGGATATCAAGAAAAATTGACCGGAAAGGCGGGCGATCCCATGGACCTGAAGCTCCACGATGTGGTCGAGCTGAAAAAGGAACACCCCTGCGGCAGCCGCCGGTGGGAGGTGCTGCGGGTGGGGATGGACATCCGCCTGCGGTGCGCCGGATGCGGCCACGAGGTGCTGGCCCCCCGGCGAAAGGTGGAAAAGAGCATCAAGCGTGTGATACCGAAGGAGGAAATCCAATGAAAAATCGCAAATGGACCCAGTATGTGGCCATGGGCGTGGCCCTGCTGATGGCCATCGTTATGCTCCTGGGCCTGATTATTCCGTATATCGGCCTGTGAGGAGGGGTGGCTGTGAAGCACTGTATTCTGGCGAAATTCCGGCCCGAGGCCGGGGACTGGCGGGCCTATCTGCCGCAGATCCGGGAGATTTTCTCCGCCGCCGGGGACATTCCCGGCGTCCGGGGCGCGTCAAAATCCGGCATGGGGATGGGCTCAGACACAATGTTTATGTGCTTGGCCGGAGCCTCGATGCTGTTGGGGGTGGAGGGTCGGAAGGCCTTGGGCGCATCCTCCCGGGTGGCGCCGTAGTTGTCCACGGTCTCCGGGTCCCGGCCCTCGATAATGGCCATCATCTCCTGGCCGGTAATGGTCTCCTTTTGCAGCAGGTAGGCGGCGATCTCGTCCAGCAGCTCCCGGTTGTTCTGCAAAATTTCCTTGGCCTCCCGGTGGCACTGGCGAATGATCTTGATGGTCTCCCGGTCCGCCGCCGCGTAGGTCTCCTGGGCGCAGGTCATGGAGTAG
>OLOX01002810.1_pt1 | contig 14014 bp, 14 predicted proteins | sample 1672091 | NCBI WGS metagenome assembly OLOX01 (sample SAMEA3136644, study PRJEB25190) | human gut metagenome | reverse complement strand
CATCGGCGGCTCAACGATTCTCAGATGGCTGAACACCACTTTTTGGGACGCGTCCAACATCTCCGTCAGGTGCATGCGTAAAACGTACCCCAAACGAAAATTGCCGTCAGGCAACGGCTAGAGAGCGCCTACAGATGCTCTAGATTCCCTTGAAAAATTCCGAGAACGTGATGCCAAAGCCACGCACAATCTTTACAAGCGTGTCAAAACCGAAGTTCCTGTTTCCCTTTTCGATATCCGCAAGATAACTACGGTTGATTCCAGTCATGAGGGCGAACTTGTCTTGCGTAAGTCCGTTCTGCTTACGAAGTTCTTTGATTCGGAAACCGATTTTGTTTCTTATATCAGACTTCTGCATAAGCGCATGCTATTGATTGTGTTATTTTGGATGTATGAAATCAGAAACAATTCGCGACAAATCAACAATGTCGCGAAAGAGGCCAGCACTCGATGCAGGCGCCACGCAGCGCATTCAACATACGGGTAATCCCGATGAAGTGCCTATACCCACCAAACTCATAGTCAAGTTCGCGCGTGAGGTGCATATCGTCCCCGTTGAAACCATTGATTACGTTGAGAGCATCAAGCGCAAGGTTTTCGTACACGCAGATGGTGGCGTATACCAGATGTACTCGACGATGCGCGACGTGATAGCGAGGCTCCCCGAGAGCTTTCTGCGCTGCCACAACAGCTATCTGTTGAATGCGGAACGCGTGGCGAGCATCAATCCGACGGAGGTCGTGTTGACCTCAGGCACGAGGGTGCCGATGAGCAAGCGCTATGCGAAGGAAGTGCGCAAGCAACTGCGAGCTTCGGGGGAGTAGCCTCCTGCCGCCCTGGGCACAAGCAGCCATTCTGCTGTCGTTTCGACCTGAAGGTGCAGTTTCTCACGGGCGTTGCTCGTTATGGTGAACCTGCGTAACCCTCTCCTGTCGGCACTTCGCTGTCTGTTTCTTGACAGATGGTTCGCTCTCCCGTTATGTAGAATCGTGGACCACCACACAAGATGCAGGAGAAGCGATGCATGCGCTTCTAAGGAAATCGGCCCAATGCCTACTCTGCGCTGCACTGGTCATGGCCCTGTGTCCCGCAATTGCGTTAGCCAAGAGCGAGCCTGCCGCCCAGGATGCAAACCCCATCATACGGTTGTTCAAGATGCCGGAAGCCATCAGCGCAAGTGGCAATTCCGCCGGTACGGGCGCGATTCCCGAGCATACTCCCGTTTACAGCATCTACGACGCAAACCACGACGGTCTCATCGCCCAAGAAAACACTCCGCGTAGCTATAGCTCTGTCGAAAAGGGGAGGGTTACACCCGTTGGCAACTAGGGTGATCTTGGCATTTGCTGGGCGTTTTCGACAATCGCCGCTGCCGAGTCCTCGATTCTAAGTGAGGGGCTCGCAAGCTCGGTCGATCTCTCGGAGCGTCACCTCGCGTATTTCACCTACCATCGGCAAACTGACCCCCTTGGCGGGACAAAGGGGGATTCGGCCACGGCCACGGCCACGTATGCTGGATACTCACAGGCGTTTGCGGGTGCGAGCGACCTGTATCTTGCTTCGGGCGGAAACAACGAGATTACTCTTCACGCGCTTGCCTCGTGGACTGGGGCCGCCAACGAGGGCAGTGCCTCCTTTAGCGAGCTCCTTAATCGCTATGAATCGATTGGCTGGACATTGCCCGAAGAGCAGCGAAAGGCTGCCGTGGAGAAGTTCCTCACCGACACGGCGCTCGATAGCTCCATTACCTACACGGACTCCTACCATCTGGAAAACGGCTACATGATTGCCATGGAGGACAGGAACGATGTCAAGCAGGCGATCATGAAGTACGGCGCCGCTGCTACGCTGATCAACTCGAATCAATCCCCGCAGTACTTCAATTCCGAGCACAGCGCTTACTACAATTACGAATCTCAGGATACCGATCATGACATTGCCATTGTCGGCTGGGATGATGATTTCAGCGTCAATAACTTCGGACTTGACAATGGATGGGATGGCACGGCGGCCACCTCGGCGTCCTTGATTGCAGACGATGAGTCCAAGGATGTGACATTTGATTCCCAGGATGCCGCCTGGGTGAAGTTTGAGCCTGCTACCTCCGGGTTTTACGACGTCTCCTGCACGGCGTCGCAGGGAAGCTCGCAGAGTTACATCACCGAAACCGTGTACAAGCTGGATGGCCAAGGAGGAAATCCGTTTTGGGTAAACAAGGCGGTCAACGGGATGAGCGACTCGACCTGTTTTCTCGAAAAGGACACAACGCACTACGTCAAGCTCACGAGAGAATACGGTAACGTGACGGACTGTGCGGTGCGCATATCTTCCACCCGCGCCGATGTCTCCATGCCCGATTCCGTAACGCAAATTCCAAACGGACAGAAGGTTAACCTGCCTGCTCCCGACGGGAATGACGACAGGTGGCTTTCGTTCACGCCGACAGAGAGCGGTTCCTACACCTTGGGGCTCGATACATGGGACGAGTCTTTCGAGGTGGCGCTGTATTGTGCGACCATCGATGGCGGGTTGCTGCAACGGACGCAGGTTGCCGCGGGCAGCGCCGTATCGCTCAAAGCCGGGCAAACGTATTACCTGCGTTGCGATAGAGGCTCGAGCACGGTGACCTCTCTATCCATGGACCTCTTCGAGGCCGGCGACGTCGTAAGCGCGGATCCCCGCTTTCCCGGCTTTGACTGCGCCACGACAAGACCGTCATCGAATGGCGCCTGGTTGTGCAAGAACGGCTGGGGGACGGACTTTGGCGAGGATGGCTACTTCTGGATCTCCTACGAGGATGCCTGCCTCAACAGGCCCAACTCGAGAGTGTATGCCTATGACATGGCGAAGGCCGACAACTACGACAACAACTACCAGTACGATGGTTCGCCGGCACCGTTCTATAACACTCTGTCTTCCGGTGGCAGTGTCGCCAACGTATTCACGGCACAGGCCAACGCGCAAGGCGGAGAGGAGCTGAAGGCGGTCTCGCTTGCCATATATGACGTCAATGTCGATTACTCCATTCAGATTAGCGCTCGGCTGGCAGGACGAGGGTGTCGGCTGGCACGGCGTAAACGCCGGATAGGCATCCAGTCTGCGGGTTCTTTTGCTCCCTCGCAAAAAATCATCGCACGCCCCTCATAATCTGCTAGAATCAATCACCGCGCATTCGGGATGTGGCTCAGCTTGGTAGAGCGCTCGCTTCGGGAGTGAGAGGTCGCTGGTTCAAATCCAGTCATCCCGACCAGATTGCCAGAAGGGGGTTTCTGCATTCGCCAGAAGCCCCTTTGTTTTATTATGGTGCGATACGTGATAGTCTTGCACTCGCTATTCGAGCGATGCATACACGCAAGCTTTGGAGGATATGATGAGGATTCCCTTTCTGGGAGGCATTGGCGTTCCTGAGCTGATCATCATTCTGATTGTGGTCCTGCTTATCTTTGGTCCCAAGAATCTGCCCAAGTTGGGAAATGCCATTGGCAAGACGTTCAAGAGTCTGCGCGACGGTATGGACGGCAAGAAGAAGGATGATGCCGCTGCTGACGTACAGGATACGGCCGAGGTCGTCGAAGACACCCCTGCCAAGGAGACGCCTCAGGTCGAGACTGTCGAGGAAGCTGTCGTAGAAGAGGCGGCTGAGCCGGAGAAAGCTCCTGCAAGCAAGGCTGAGTAACACCCACCTAACCACCAACCCGCGCATTTGCGCGGGCACGAGATAGAGACGAACGGAGATACCATCCCATGGCGAACAACGCAAATGATGTAGTCCTGACTGCGGACGGCAAGGCAAAGCTCGAGGAAGAGCTTCACTACCTCGAAACCGAGAAGCGCGACGAGGTCGGCGAGCGTATTCGCATTGCGCGTGAGTTCGGCGATATCTCCGAGAACTCCGAGTACGATGATGCCAAGAACGAGCAGGCCATTCTTGAGCAGCGCATCGCCGAGATCAATGACGTTCTCGCAAACGCACAGGTCGTAGACGCGCCCAAGAAGGGCAACCGTGTCGTCATTGGCTCGACGGTCACGCTGACCGACGATAACGGCAAGGAGCGCGTCTTCACCATCGTCGGTGGCGCCGAAGCCGATAGTGCCCAGGGCAAGATTTCGAACGAGTCCCCCGTGGGTGCTGCCGTGCTCGGCCACAAGAAGGGCGATGTCATCGAGTACGAGGGCCCGACCGGCCGCAAGATGAAGTTCACGCTCACGAAGGTCGGCCACTAATCATGTCCGACGCATCAGAGGAGATCATCGACGATCCGGTAGAGGTTCGTCGTAACAAGCGTCAGGCGCTCATCGACGCGGGCCGCGATCCGTATGGCCACGCCTTTGCAAGTTCGCACACGGTCGAGCAGCTTGACGAGCAGTATGCTCGTCTCGAAGACGGCCAAGATACCGAAGACGAGGTCGCCATCGCTGGCCGCGTCATGGCCAAACGCGCGCAAGGCAAGGTCGCCTTTCTCGAGCTCATGGACCATACGGGCACCATCCAGCTCTTTTGCCGCATCAACACCTTGGGCGAAGATGCCTTCGAGGAGCTGAAAGACCTGGACGTGGGCGATTGGATCGCCGTGCACGGCACCATGATGCGCACGCGTCGCGGCCAGCTCTCCGTGGCCGTCTCCTCGTTCGAGCTCATGTCCAAGAGCCTGCGCCCGCTTCCCGAGAAGTTCCACGGCCTGCAGGACAAGGAGACGCGATATCGCCAGCGTTACGTCGATTTGGTCGTGAATCCTGAGGTCCGCGAGACGTTCAAGAAGCGCTCGCGCATCATCTCCGCCATTCGCCGCTTCATGGAAGACGAAGGGTACTACGAGGTCGAGACGCCGTTTTTGAGTCCGATTATCGGCGGCGCGAACGCAAAGCCCTTCATCACGCACTTCAACGCGCTTGATCGCGACTACTATCTGCGCATCGCCACGGAGCTTCCCTTGAAGCGTCTGCTTGTCGGCGGTTTTCCCAAGGTGTTCGAGCTGGGACGCATCTTCCGCAACGAGGGCATGGATCCTTACCATAATCCCGAGTTCACCACGATGGAGGCCTACGAGGCCTTCGGCGATCTCGAGTCCATGATGGATTTGGCCGAGGGCTGCTTCAAGGCCGCAGCCGAGGCTGCCTGTGGCACGCTGCACATCGAGTATCAGGGCACGCCCATCGACTTGTCTGGTGATTGGCGCCGTGCAAGCATGATGGAGCTTGCCAGCGAGTATGCGGGCGAGGAAGTCTCCTTCGACCGCACGCGCGAAGAGCTCGTGGCCATTCTGGAGAAGAACGGTGGCCATGCCGAGGCTGCCTGGGGCAAGGGCAAGCTTATTGCCGAGATCTTCGAGGCAGTTGCCGAGGAAAAGATCATCCAGCCCACCTTCGTCATCGATCATCCGCTCGAGATCTCCCCGCTCGCAAAGAAGCATCCGGACAATCCGGAACTCACCCAGCGCTTCGAGCTGTTCATCTTAGGGCATGAGTACGCCAATGCCTTCACCGAGCTCAACGATCCGGTCGACCAGGCCGAGCGCTTCATGGAGCAGGTCAAGGCGAAGGACATGGGCGATGACGAGGCCATGGGCTTTGACGCGGATTACATTCGCGCGCTCGAGTACGGCATGCCTCCGGCTGGTGGCATCGGCATCGGCATCGACAGGCTCACCATGCTGCTCACCGATGCGCCCACCATCCGCGACGTGCTGCTGTTCCCGCACATGCGCGACGAGGCATAAGACAAAATTGCCCCGGCGATTTTTGTCTCATTCCATCTCCAAGGAGGCACCATGAAGTTCGATAACATGATTCTGTACGTCAAGCCAGGGTGCCCGTTTTGCCATCGCGTTCTCGACTTCATGGCTGCAAACGACATTCAGATCGAGACGGTCGATTCCACCGATCCGCAGCGTCGCCAGGAACTGCTTGACATGAATGGCACGACGCAATCGCCCTGCCTGGTCATCGACGGCAAGCCCATGCTCGAGTCTGCCGACATCATCGCCTATCTGCAGAACCGCCTCTAGACGCCCCTGTCATTTCGACCGCAATGGCCGCCCGCATGTCGCTGGCGTGTTGGGTAGCCGTCATCGTCTTGTCATCGCTATTCTTGACCATATGTCTATACTGGGAAGACCATCGCTCTCTTTTCGAGGAGGCTTTCCGCGTATGTTTGAGAAATTCACTGATAAGGCCCGCCGCGTTCTTGTCCTCGCACAGGAGGAAGCACGCGAGCTGGAGCAGTCCTATGTGGGCACCGAGCATTTGCTTCTCGGTCTGATTCGCGAAGGCGAGGGCATCGCAGCCCGCGCCTTGCATCAACTTAATGTTACGTACGACGAGGTCATCAGCCAGATCAAGGAGATCACTGAGCAGGATTCTCCTGCGGCAGCGGGTCATATCCCGTTCACGCCGCGGGCCAAGCGCGTGCTCGAGGGCGCGCTGCGCGAGACTTTGCAGCTCGGCCAGAACTACATCTCGACCGAGCACCTGCTGCTTGGCATCATTCGCGAGGGCAATGGCGTCGCCATGCAGGTCCTTGCGAATATCGGCATCGAGGGCAACCAAGTCCGCGAGGCGGTTTCCGAGCTCATCAACAGTGCTCCTACGCCCGTTCCGTATGCCCCGATGGGCGCGCAGCAGCCGGGTGGACGCCCAAACCAGGGCTCCGCGCTCGACGAGTTCGGCACCGATCTCACCAAGCTTGCCGCGCAAGACGGACTCGATCCGGTCATTGGCCGCGAGCGCGAGATTGATCGCGTCGAGCAGATCCTTTCGCGCCGCACCAAGAACAACCCGCTGCTCATTGGCGAGCCCGGTGTCGGCAAGACCGCCATCGCCGAGGGCCTGGCCCAGCTTATCGCAGATGGCCAGGTACCCGATGTGCTGCGCAACAAGCGCCTCGTGACGCTCGACGTCTCGGCGCTCGTCGCCGGTTCCAAGTATCGCGGCGAGTTCGAGGACCGTCTCAAGAGCGTCGTCAAGGAAGTCAAGGATGACGGCAACATCATCTTGTTCATCGACGAGATGCACACGCTCATCGGCGCTGGCAGCGCCGAGGGCTCCATCGATGCCGCCGCCATTCTCAAGCCGCCGTTGTCGCGTGGCGAGATCCAGGTGATTGGCGCGACGACCACCGACGAGTATCGCAAGCACGTCGAGAAGGATTCCGCACTTTCCCGTCGCTTCCAGACAGTCATGGTCGAGGAGCCCACTATCGAGCAGTCCATCGACATCCTCAACGGCCTCAAAGATCACTACGAAGCGCATCACCGCGTGCACTTCACCGATGAGGCCATCGAAGCCGCCGTCACGCTCTCCAACCGCTACGTGCAGGATCGCTTCTTGCCGGACAAGGCCATCGACCTCATCGACGAGGCGGGTGCGCGCATGCGCATCAGCAACATGTCGGTTCCCGAGGACGTCGCCAAGGTCTCCGACAGACTCAAGAAGCTCCGTGCGCAGAAGGAAGAGGAAGTCAGACACCAGAACTTCGAGGCTGCCGCTCATCTGCGCGACAAGGAGAAGGAGTTGATCCGCGAGCGTGCCGAGCTCGAGGAGAAGTGGCGCGAGGAGGCGGCGCTCAACGTCGCCACCGTCGATACCGACCAGATTGCCGATGTCGTCTCGCTCGCGACGGGCGTTCCCGTCTCGAGTCTCACCGAGGCCGAGACCGCACGTCTGCTCCGCATGGAAGATGCGCTGCACGAGCGCGTCATCGGACAGAACGAGGCGGTCACGGCGCTCTCGAAGTCGATTCGCCGTAGCCGCGCCGGTCTCAAGGACCCGCGTCGTCCCATGGGTTCCTTCATCTTCCTCGGCCCTTCGGGCGTGGGCAAGACCGAGCTTTCCAAGGCGCTTGCCGAGTTCCTCTTTGGCACCGAGGACGCGCTGCTCAACTTCGACATGTCGGAGTACATGGAGAAGCACACGGTCAGTCGCCTGATCGGATCGCCCCCGGGTTACGTGGGTTACGACGAGGGTGGTCAGCTCACCAAGGCCGTGCGTCAGAAGCCGTATTCGGTCGTGCTTTTCGATGAGATCGAGAAAGCGCACCCGGACGTCTTCAACGTGCTGCTCCAGATTCTCGAGGAGGGCCATCTCACCGACGGGCAGGGCCGCAAGGTCGACTTCCGCAATACGATCATCATCATGACGAGCAACGTTGGTGCCCGTGAGATTACGCGTGAGAACCCGCTTGGTTTCTCGACCACGAACTCGGGCGGCCTGTCCGATAAGGAGATTCACGATTCGGTCATGGCAGAGCTCAAGAAGCTCTTCCGTCCCGAGTTCCTCAACCGTATCGACGAGACGATCGTGTTCCAGTCGCTCACGAGCGAGGACATCGAGCAAATCATTGACCTCATGGTTGACGACCTACGCCAGCGCCTGATTGTCCAGGGCATGAGCATCGAGCTCACCGAGGCTGCCAAGAAGTACATCGCCGAGAAAGGCACCGATACCGCCTTTGGCGCGCGTCCGCTGCGTCGTGCCATCCAGCGCCTTATCGAGGACCCGCTCTCCGAGGAGGTGCTCGAGGGCAAGTGGGGTGAGGGCTCAATCATTCTCGTCGATTACGTGGGAGACGAGCTCGTCTTCGCGCCGGGCGAGGGCGAGATACCCAAGCTCAAGCAGCGCAAGACGCTTGCGCTCGAAAGTGCGGGGCCGGGAAGTTCGCTTCCACCGGCACAGGGCAGCGCAGAAGCAGCCGATTAAGCATGGCCAATTGTCAGGAAGGGGTGGCATCCAGCCATCCCTTCTGTCATTTCGAGCGAAGCTGCCGAAGGCAGCGCAGTCGAGAAATCTTGCTCTTGCGTTCCATTAGTTGTGATGGAGGAGATTTCTCCACTCCGGCGCTTTGCGCCTACGGTCGAAATGACAGGGGGGGCTTCGCGCCTACGGTCGAAATGACACGAGGGGCGCTGTCTCGTCTTTGGTTGAACGTGTGCCAAGGGGTCTGACCCCTTGGCATATCCCCCATTCGAATTGATACCGGGGGTCTCTTTTATAGCATGTTATGATTGAACTACCATCAGCAGTAGGGGGAGGGAGCTTCATGGGTGTCATTCAGAGCATGGACGACGTCATGGAGATGGTCGCCCCTGGTACTGACCTGCGCATCGCGCTCGATATGATTCTCTCTGCCGATAATGGCGCCCTCATCTGCATCGGTGACCTTGCCGCCGTTCTCGCACTGAGCGATGGTGGCTTCGAAATCGACGTCGCTTTCACCCCTAACCGCCTCTTCGAGCTCTCGAAGATGGACGGCGCGATTCTGCTGGACGCCCACGCACGTCGCATCGTTCGTGCCAACGTGCACCTGTCTCCCACGATGGAGTATGAAACCAAAGAAACGGGCATGCGGCATCGCACGGCCATGCGCATGTGCGCGCAGACCGACACCGTCGCCATCACCGTCTCGCAACGCCGAAACGTCATCGACCTCTACTTCGGCGGTGAGAGCAAGACGCTGGGCAGGCCGCTCAAGTCGTTCTCGCAGCTCGAGAGCATGATACTGGCCCTGCAAAACGCCCGCGAATCTATCGATCACGAGATAAACCGACTCATCGCGCTTCAGGGTGCCGAGTCACCAGACGCATAGCATCGTGCGAGGAGGGGTCATGGCTGACGACACGAAAGACCTGGTCGAGGTGGGTATCGATCCGATTTCCGTCTCGGCGGCCCTCACGCCAGCCGAGGTAGACCTGTACGTACATCAGATCAACACGCTCGAAAACGCGAGCAGCTTGCTTGCAGGCCATGTCTCCAAGAATCCCTCGACTGCCGCCATCATCGTTGCTGGTGGTGAGGGCGAGCGCTTCCGCAATCCCGGTGGCAAGCAGCTGTTCGAAGTGCTCGGTAAGCCAGTGCTTACCTGGTCGGCCGAGGCCTTCGATGCCGTTCCCGATGTCGGCGTCATCGTCATCGTGTGTCCTGAAGAACGTCAGGCGGAGTACTGCCGCAAGGCCATCGACCCATATCCATTCGTGACGCCCATAGAATTCGCGTCTTCCGGCGAGGAGCGTCAGGAGTCGGCGATGAACGGCTTCGAGTCGCTTACGAAGGACTACGAGATTATCGCCGTGCACGATGGTGCTCGTCCGCTTATCACGCCGGAAATCATCTCGCACGCCATCAATCATCTCAAAGGCAACCTCGATATTGATGGCATCGTGGTGGGCCATCCGTCTGTTGACACGCTCAAGATCGTAAATGACCGTCTGATTTCCGCCACACCCGACCGCAGCATGTTCTGGGTGGCGCAAACCCCCCAGCTTTTCCGTGCGGACATTTTCAGGCGCGCCTACCAGACAGCCATGTTCGACGGCTTTTTGGGTACGGATGACTCATCGCTCGTCGAGCGTATCGGCGGCCGTGTCGCCATGTTCAATGGCCCGCGTGACAATATCAAGCTCACGGTTCCCGAGGATGTCGGCCCGGTCGTTGCGGCCCTTTCCGCCCGCGTTGCACAGCGCGAGGAATGAGGCACGCGATCTTGGCGTTCATCGGAAGGCTCGCGTATGTCCAATACGCGTCACCTCCCGCTTCACGCCAATCTCACGCACTTCACTTCCCGCGCACCCGCGCATGATGGGTATACAATCTTGGCGTTCATCGGAAGGAGTATCACATGAACCGAATCGGGCTAGGCTATGACGTGCACGCCTTTGCCGATGGGCGCAAGCTCATTTTGGGTGGCGTCGAGATTCCATACGATAAGGGGCTTGACGGCCATTCGGATGCCGATGTGCTCGTACACGCCATCATGGATGCGATCGTCGGGGCGATGCGTGCGGGCGATATCGGCAAGCTCTTTCCCGATACCGACCCTGCCTACAAGGACGCCGATTCCATCAAGCTGCTCGAACATGTGGGTGCGCTTGCGCGGGAAGAGGGCTATGCAATCGAGGACATCGATTCGGTCGTCATGCTCCAGGAGCCCAAGATGTCTCCGTATCGTGAGCAGATGCGTGCGAACATCGCTGCCGCTTTGCGCATCCCCGTCGAGAGCGTGGGCGTGAAGGCCACCACGACCGAGCATCTGGGTTACGAGGGCAGGGGAGAGGGCGCATCTGCGCAGGCAGTCTGCCTCCTCTCACGCGAATGAGACAAACGTGCTTGGCACGCTGTCTCAAATCATCGTCATTTTGTCCCATTCGTCGTTTCGCAGTTTCGGTACGAACGTCGCCTTTCGGAATGCGCCAGGCGCCTTTCCTGTTAAGATATTCGGACGTACGCAAGACCGCACCGAGGAGTGACCATGCAAATCTACAACACCGCAACTCGCCGCAAAGAGGAGCTCGTGACGCACGAGCCGGGCAAGGTGGCGATGTACGCGTGTGGCCCCACGGTCTACAACTACATCCATATCGGCAATGCGCGCACCTTCCTCATCTTCGACGTGGTGCGCAAGTACCTGAAGTATCGCGGCTACGAGGTCGCCTTCGTCCAGAACATCACCGATGTCGACGACAAGATCATCAAGCGTGCGCAGGAGGAGGGCAAGACGCCCGAGGAAATTGCCGCGTTCTATACCGATGCGTTCATCGATAACATGCACACCTTTGGCATTGATGATCCGGATGTGCGCCCGCGCGCCACGCAGGAGATCCCCGAGATGATCGAGCTCGTCCAGCGTCTCATCGACCGTGGCCATGCCTACGAGGTCGATGGCGATGTGTACTTCTCGGTGCGCTCGTTCTCCAAATACGGTGAGCTTTCCGGTCGCAACATCGACGACTTGCAGAGCGGCGCCCGCGTTGACGTGGACGAGCGCAAGCGTGATCCGCTCGACTTCGCGCTCTGGAAGGCCGCCAAGCCGGGAGAGCCGCACTGGACCTCTCCCTGGGGCGAGGGGCGCCCGGGCTGGCATCTGGAATGCTCGGCCATGTCGCAGAAGTATCTCGGCGTGCCGCTTGATATCCACGGCGGCGGCTCCGACCTCGTCTTTCCGCATCACGAGAACGAGAAAGCACAGACCGAGGCAGCATACGACGAGAACTTCGTGCGCTACTGGATGCATTCGGGCATGTTGCGCATCAACTCCGAGAAGATGTCGAAGAGCCTGGGAAACTTCCTGCTGCTCAAGGACGTACTCGACACCTGCAATCCCAATGCGCTGCGCCTGCTCATGCTCCAGACGCATTATCGTTCGCCGCTCGATTTTTCCGATGCACGCCTTGCCGAGGCGGACACGTCGTACAGCCACCTGTGCACGACGGTGCGCAATCTGCGCTGGGCGGCCGAGAACGCTGCCGAGGGCGATCAAGGTGACTGCGCGAGCTTCAATGAGGCACGCGAGACCATGAAGGCCGATTTCGTCGAGGCCATGGACGATGACTTCAACACTGCCGGTGGTCTGGCCGCGATCTTTTCGTTTGCCAACGAGTGCAATCGCTTCCTCGAGCAGCACGACCACATGGATGCGGCCGCTCGCGAGGCGGCACTTCTGAGCGCAGATGCCATCGAAGACCTCATGGGCGTCCTTGGCATCGCGATGCCGAGTGACGAGGCCGACGAGTGGCCTGCCGAAGTGTGCGAGCTGGCGGCCGAGACCTGCGGTTACGCGGGAACTGACCCGCATGCGGCAGCCGAGGCACTACTCGAGGCTCGTGCGCAGGCACGCGCCGAGAAGAACTGGGCGCTCGCCGATGCCGTACGTGACGGCCTTGCCGCGCTTGGCTTCACCATCGAGGACACCGCCAACGGAGCGCGAGTCAGCTATGGAGAATGAGCATCTCGAGGGACGTCATGCACTCGCGGAGGCCCTTGACGCGCATGTTCCCGTGCAGGCTATCTACGCGAACGACGCGGCCTTTCGCGACAAGCGCGCTTCCAAGTTGCTCGCCCGTGCGCAGGCGGATGGCATTCGCATCGAACGTGCGACGAGTAAGGAGCTCGACGCTCATTCATCACATGGAGCTCATCAGGGCATCGTTGCGCAGGTCAAGCCATACGAGTATGCGAGCCTCAAGCAGCTCGTCGATTTGGCGGGGGATGCCGCTGACGCACTCATCATTGCCTGTGACCACATAACGGATGCCGGCAATTTCGGCGCCATCGTGCGCACGGCCGACGTGGTTGGCGCAGCGGGAGTGCTCATTCCCAACCGCCGCTGCGCACGTGTGACCACGGCGACGTACAAGACCTCGGCCGGTGCGGTCGCGCATGTGCCCATCGCGCAGGAGGCAAATCTGGTCAAGAGCCTTGAGCGCCTCAAGGAGGAGGGCTTCTGGGTTATCGGGGCAAGCGAGCATGCCAAGACCTTGCTTTGGGATGCGCCGCTTTCGGGGCGCATCGTGCTTGTCATGGGCTCCGAGGATGCGGGGCTGGCTCGCCTCACGCGCGAGACCTGCGACATGCTCGTTTGCCTACCGCAGGCGGGCCATGTCGAGTCGCTCAACGTCGCGCAGGCTACCACGGCCCTCGCATACGAATGGATGAGGCAATGCAGCGCCGCCAAGTCCTGATCGTCGACGGCTACAACGTCATTCGCAACAACGAACGCTACGCACATCTCGGTATCGATTACGAAAGCGGGGAGGGCTGGAACAAGGCTCGCGAGCGCCTCATTAACGATGCAGCTCAACTTGCTCAGGAACACTATGAGCGCTGCACGGTCGTTTTCGATGCGGCAGGTAATCCCGACTCGACGGGCATCCCTACGCGAAAAGCGGGCATCGACGTCATTTTCTCGCCTGCGGGCGTGAGTGCCGATAGCGTTATCGAGCGACTCGCGCACGATGCTCGCGAAAACGGTTTCGAAGTTGTGGTTGTTTCGTCGGATTTCACGATTCAGGCGACCGTTTTCGGAGGCGGTGTAGCGAGTCTTTCGTCCCTTGCATTTGCCGCAGACAGCGTCGATGTCGAGGACGAGCGACGCGCCCTTGCCCGCCTGGCGGCAAACGAAAAACGCACTATAGCCGATAGGCTCGATGCCAAGACGCGCGCCAAGCTCGAGGCAATCGTGCGTGGAGCGGGGGAATAAGACACTTGCTGGGCGACAGGGGGGACGGGGGTTATGTCACGCTGGGTT
>OLOX01002808.1_pt1 | contig 14019 bp, 10 predicted proteins | sample 1672091 | NCBI WGS metagenome assembly OLOX01 (sample SAMEA3136644, study PRJEB25190) | human gut metagenome | reverse complement strand
TCTTTAATATCAATTTCAGGCAAGTATTTATCAAGTAATGCTTTTTGGTCTGCAGGTGAACGACTAATAAAATAATTTGAATTTACAATAGATAAAAATAGCTTTTTATCACTGTAATAAGATGTTAATTCATCTTGGCTTATTTGCTTTTCATCTAATAATAAAAAATTCTTTTTGTTATTGTACTTATTTTTTAATCTTTTAAGTGTATGAGTAACTCCTAAATTATCAATAAAATGTATTTCTACATAGCAATTATCTGTATTTTTATTTCCAATATATACTTTGTCATCTCCAGTTAGATTGCAACCTAAAAATCCCCAAATAACTGCATATAAAATGTTAGTTTTTCCTTTTGCATTTCCACCAGTAATTGATGTAACATCGAATAAATCTGTTTCAAATTCATTCTCAAATTTTCTAAAACCAATGGTTTTTAAATATGTAATTTTCATTTTTAAAATTCTCCTTCCAACTTTTCTAAGCATTTTCCATCAATCCAATCCTCAGTACCATCATTAAACTTAATATTATAATCAAAATAAAAAGGATCACGACAAATAACTTTTGCAATCCTATTTTTATAAATAGCTCCCGTTTTCTCCAATGCCAGAGACATAGGGAGCATGGCAGCAATCAATACAATACTTTCCCAGTTGATCGTTTTATAAGCTGCTATATCATACTTCTGCTGTATGCTGACATAAATAGTCCACCGCTGAGCTGTAATCACAAAATGCTGTATACGGTTGCTACCATCTGCCAAATTATTTTGCAAAGCTGTTATCACCAACCGACTTCCATTATCCTCCTTCGTTACTGTAAAATAATCATTAGACAAAGACTGGGCTCCGGTTCCTTGGAGCACACCTGCATCATCTGCCCACTGCAACGTATAATCCAAAAGGTCTGTACTGACACTAATAATTCCCTCAGAGCCGGTTTTATGCTTCAAAACAACTTCACGTGTTGATATTCCGAAATGATGTTCTCCGTCAAAATACATATCCATAGTATCATCATCCCATGCTTGTACCTCCGCCACTATATTAGATGAACGGTTATGGGCTGCATCATCCGGCGTACTCCATCCCGGAGCCGATACCTTCTTTATATTAAATATATATTTATGGTTGCGTAAAACTTGCCCAAAAGCATTATGGTTATTATCCGGATCAAAATCCATTCGATAATAACTTGGCGTATTGCTATCAGCATAGTATCCCTCTACCACTATACAAGTAGCTTTATCTACCTGGTCTTCAGGTTCAGGCGACCAAGTTTCGGATAAATAAAGCCGGGCGGAAAAATTATTCCAATTCTCTGAAGAAACAGGAAATATCGAACTGTCCACATTCCTGTCACTACCTTCGGGTACACTTGGAAAAGTTACTTTGCTCACTCCCGTTTCATCCGGAATAACTTGCAGATAATTATTGGCCCGATAAGCTTTTACCCCTGTCATTCTAAAATTAGCCACTTCCGTAGCTGTCACATCCACTCTAGCTATGGAACGTAACATTTTCAATCCTAAAATAGTACCTGTTCCCGTCGGCTTCAAACCTTCCGGCAATTCATATTCTCCAGACATGGGAAAAACAGATGTCAGATAATCAAATTTTCGATTCATTTTCTTCTTTATCATTTCTTCACTATCACCAACGACAGGCTCATCAGCCACTACCACATCGGTGGCATTTGCCAAAATCAATAACTTCATAGGGATATCACCGGATTTCAGTAACGCCGTAAAAGTTATGGTAGAAGCAGTGTTGTTGATAGACAACCCCGGCACACGATATTTATATTTACCCTCCTCAAATACCAATATTTGAATCTCATTTATCAAAGTTTCATGATCAATCGTACGAACTATCCCCCTTGTACGGGTATAGGTGACCGCCGGTACAGTTACAGCCAACTCTATCAAAACATTTTCTGTACCTTCATTTTTATCGGGCTTTACGGGTAATTCTGCATTATCTGTACAAGATATACATAAAAAGATGATAACCAATATAGCCATTAATTTACTCATAATTGTTCAAGTTTGTTTTATTTTGAAACAAAAGACAGAGGTTCTTGGTTCTAATCATATTCATTAAAACAATAAGAATATGAAAACAAGTAAAATGTTTATAACCATAGTCACTGCTTTGGCAATGGCTTCGTGCAACAATGACAAAGAGTTCGCCAATCAGCCAGAGCTGGAAATGCAAGTTCCAGAAGCATACGCATCTTTCTCCATCAGTATCCCCCATACTTCGGGAACACGCTCTGTAACCACCCGTTCCACTGAACCAGGAACAGATGCAGAAAATATCGTAAAATCCCTTCATATATTTATTTACGATAAGGAAGCACCTTTCACTTCTACGGTAGCAGAATTCAGCGTTGCCGCAAACACACTCCAACAAGCCCCCGGAAATACTTCCCAATGGATTACCACTCGGCCCGTCAATACCAAAAAAGCGGATAAATATATCTTTGCGGCAGTAAACCTGAATACAGAAATTGTAGATTATATTACCTCTAATGGCTTGGGAGCATTCAATTATAAAGAGTTTACGCAAGAGGTCGGCAAACTGGCAGATCAAACAAACGGGTTCATTATGTTTAATGCAAATTATCCCAATATCACTCCAGCCACAAATTTATATGAAGATAAAGCCGAAGCAGAAAAACATCATATTTCAATACCAGTCAGCCGTGTCACTGCAAAGAGTGCTGTATTCACTTCACCTACTTTTAAAGTAAAAGGAGGAGGATCCATGACAGATTTGAAATTCGGTTGGCGAAACTTAAATAAGAAATTCTATTTTATTCAAGATAGCAGAGATGGAATTGTCAAAGACTATAACTGGAACAGCTATACAGAGCAAGATTTTTCAAGAGGCACAGATGCTATAAGCGTTTACGGAAATGATACTCCTCCCTCTGTCTTCTCTTATGCTCCGGAAAATACGTTTCAATATGTATCGGGAACATCAAATGTAAATGAAAGCACTTTTATCAGTATCAGCGGAGTCTTCACTCCTGCCAAAATCGTAACTAGCAAAAATGACTCCCCTACCGGTGAAAGTGATTTTACAATAGAGAATAATACAAGTGGCCCCGGAACAACTTTTTATGTAGTACATACCGCTGATGGGACAGCCAATTACTTTATAGATGGTGCTATTGCAGAAAAATATGCCGAACTTTGTGCAAACAATACTACAGGTATGCCTGCACTCACCGGTGATTATGTGTTGGCAGACAATACCTACACCAATGGCATATGTTATTTTCATGTACAGGTCAACGGTAACGCAACAGCGCCCCAAGCACCTTATAATATATATCGAAATCAATATTTCAAAATTACTGTCAATTCCATACAAGCCCCGGGAAAGCCATCCGATAATTTTGATAATAATCAACCTATCCAGCCTAACACATGGATCAGTGCAGATATAGAAGTCATTCCATGGGAAGTAATAGAGGAAGACCATGATCTATAAATAGGTAATAATTATTCATTAACAAAATGAAAATCAGATTGAAACTGGCATCTCTTGTTCTGTTGTTATTTGTTCTAACCAATTGCATTAAAGAGAATGAATGTTGCTGTTCTCAGGACTATACAGTCCTGGGACTCAAATTCCGCTACGCAACAAACAAAAGCATACATCAGCAAACAGAGTTCCCTCCAAACGCCATGCTGGCTGTTTTTATTTTTGATGACAAAGGAACATTCGTTTCCCAAATAAATGACTCATTAAATCAAGTTAATGACGACTACACCATGAAACTGCCTTTCAAACAAGGCAGCTATCAATTCGTAGCCTGGACAGGTTATGATGAAACCTGTTACCAATTGTCCGCATGCATTCCACAACAGACTGACATACACGATTTCTTTTTATCTCTGAAACGTGAAAAAGACAATCAAACTATCAACCAGCCTAGTCTGCTCTATCATGGAATACATGACATTGTGAAAATCAGAGAAGGAAAAGAAAACATTGTATGGATTGACTTAAAACAAATCACCAACCATATCCAAGTTATCGTCCATAATTTGAATGATAAAAAGAAACATATCATCTATATTGAAGACAACAATGGGAAATATGACTCTTTCTTGCAGTATGCCGATGATGAAAAAATTACTTATCTTCCCACCTACTCAAATCCATCAAACACCACATCTTCTCTCATAGCCGATTTCACGGTAATGAAGCTGGATAAAAACAGAGAGCCACGACTGAAGATTTCAGATGATACAGGAGTCATCCGTTATGATGAAAATCTTATAGGCAAACTGCTGCAAAAAAACCCTTACATTGATTTCGACTACAATCATGACTTTACCATTGAAATATCATTCAACGATTATATTCCTGTGAGTATAAAAATTAATGGCTGGGAAATTATCAATGAATCGGTATAACAAACATAAAAAGAAGGTGCAGTTCACATTACGACGCACCTTCTTTTATTATTCATCTATAAAGCCTTCGGCTTATAAATAGCGTTCCACCAAGTCGCATCATCCTGCAACCATTTGGCAAACCAGGCAAAAATCGTGTTCTGCCACTGAATCCTCTTGCCATAATCCACTATATGATGATCTTGTCCCGTTACAGCCACAAAAGCCGTTTCGCGCCCCAGTAACTTCAGTGCTGTAAACATCTGAATACTCTCTCCCACCGGTACATTCACATCCGCATCACCGTGCAAGAACAGCAAAGGCGTATGTATCTTGTCCGCATTGAACAACGGGCTTTGTTTTACAAAAAGATCAGGATTGCTCCACGGATAACTATTCGCCATGGAAACTTCACTGTACGAATATCCCCAATATCCTTCCCCCCAATAACTGGTATGATCACTGATACCGGCATGAGAGATGGCCGCTGCAAAAATATCGGTCTGTGTTTGCAAGTATTGTGTCATGAAGCCGCCATAGGATGCACCTATACAGCCTATTTTCTTGTCATTGACAAAAGCATGTTCTTTACAAAACTGCTTTGTACCTTCTATGATATCCTGTGCCACCCCTTCCCCAGCTGTATTGACGTGGCGGGCAGAAAATTCCTGTCCGAAACCGGTAGCACCGCTAGGTTCTATCACATACACCACATAGCCCAATGCCGCGTATGCATGATGCGGATAACGGCTTTCGAAATTACGGCTGACCGGACTGCACCCACCATAATAATTCACAATCATAGGATATTTCCGGTTGGCGTCAAAATGAGGCGGCAGGTAATAACGACCATAAATGGTATCACCACGAGAATTGGTAAAACTCCAGGCCTTGCATTCGCCCAGCTCCACATCTTTCAATATGTCTTTACTTAAGTCTTCCAACAAAGATGATTTCATCTTTTTGGTATTCATGGTGTATAAACGGTCGGAATTTGAGGCGCTCTGTCCATAATAGGCCATAACCGGAGCATTTTGCGCCAATGAGAATGAGTTGACCAAATCTTCTGAAACCTCCAGTTGCTGAATTTTCCCATCAGCGGGATTCATCCGGTACAAACTGTAACAGTCACGGTTCTCGGCCGTGAAATATATTTGCCCGTCGGCCTTATTCCACACGGCACGCTGTACGCTGGGATTAAAATCTTTCGTCAGCGGAGTGACTCTCTTATCAGCTATATTCAGCAAATAAAGCTGACCGTCCGTCATACTCGGAGTCTGCCCCTCCTTTACATTTTTCCCTATTCCACCCAGCGATTCAGGCGAGCCGGATACCAATACCTGCGTTCCGTCAGGTGAAAAACGGGCTCCACTGATAAAACCATCTTTATCTATCAGCAGTTCCGCCTGTAAAGTCTGCATATCCAACCGATATAGTGAGAATAAAGTAGTAGGACGCTTGGTCAGACGGCTCTGACTGGTCATCATCAAAAGATACCGGCCGTCATTGGAAATATCGGCAGCCCAGACATTGTGATAACCGAAAGTCAGTGGCTGCAACAAACCGGTCTTCAAATCATACTTAGCCAGATAAGAACGGTTACGCCATCCCGGCTGGCGGTCATCCGGTTCCAGAACCTCATAAATTTCTTTACGTTCTTTCGGACCTTCCTGGGTCATGGTGAAAAGCAGGTAGTCTTCCGTAGGTGCGAACTGGAAATACCCGTCAGGTAATTTATTCACCAACACAGTTTCCATTCCGGTAAGCGGATCCACAACTATCAGCTGCCTGCCATCCACCCCCATACGGGTATAATAATAACGGTTAGAACGAGGCATCCATTGCATATTTTCAGTACGCTCCGCCAAAACCTTACCGCTGGCAAGTTCAGTAATGCGCGTACTACCGGCCGACCGACCACCTACATAAGTCGTACGATAATTGGCAATCAAATATCTGCCATCAGGGGAAAGCCCTACTCCGGCAAAACGAGTTCCATGCAACACATCCGCCAAAGTATATAGCTTTTTGTTATCTTGCTTAAGTGAAATGCTTCCCTCTTGATCCGTATCCACACTCACTTTCAAGGAATCTGTTTTCCCTGCTTCAGAAAGATATTTAATAACTACAGAATGGGTGGCCGGCTCCAAAGCGAGTTCAGTTCCTTCCTGCTTCTTTCCATCTACATAAAGCTGGTATCTTTTCAGCCCGTCAATCTTCAGCTTGGCTGTGGCATAACGAGTATTCTCCAACACAAAACCCATCATGTGCAAGGCATATCCCGAGTCACTTCCCGGCAAAACCCCGCCTGTAAATAAAGTTCCCTGTTGCAATACGTCCACAGAAAGATGAGTATCCAACAGACGTCCGGATACAAAAGTCTTTGAATTCACATCCACGCTGTCCACCTGAAAAGGAGCCTGTACAACGTAGGGTCCGGCATAACGGAAAGTAGTAATGTCAATCGTTTCAGCACCTGCCATCACAGCCCAGGCAAGTGCACAAGACAATAAGATTTGTTTCTTCATATTTCTAACAATTTGTGTTACACAAAGATATGAAATATAAAAGAAACAAAAACCTTTTCCTACGAATTTCAATGCTTCCTACAACATATTATTTCACCTCTCCCGGCAGATAGCGTAACTGCAAATACTGTTCCCCCGGTTTCAGATATCCCCCTTCGAATATTTCTTTCCTGATCCGGTAAACTTCCACTCTTTTCAATAAGTAATTTTCTACCTTCATCGGCTGCTTTTTACACCAGGAAAGCACTTTCAGACTTCCATCGGCATGAACATCCGCATAAACCTTTACCGTTCTTATCGGAGTCCCGTCCGTTATCTTACGTCCTCTTTTATAATCCACCCACAAAATAGCTTTCGCTTTTTCCCCCTCACATGTTCCGGCATACTCATCCGTTTCGGACGCGGTGGAAGGTGAAGAAGTTCCCTTACAACCTACAACCACACATAAAATCAAAAGATATAAAATATAGCTTCCTCGTGTTTTCATATCAATCGGATTAGTCTTTTATCTCTTCTATAGGAGTAATATCCTCTATTTCAGGCATCCCCGGTTCTTTCTTCTGACGGAAGCGGATGATGTTTATCAAATCGGACAGTCCGTATACAATGCTGCTCACTCCCAGAATGATGAATGGAACAGCAGCAGCCGTAAATGGATTAAATAATACCACAATACCTGCAATCAGCACCAACACAGGTATCACAAAGAAACCTCCCGGTACCACCGTCCAACTACGCGCAGCAGATAAATTCACAATCTGACTGATTCCAGCCAGTACCAAAACAGCACCTAGCACATACATCAGGATACCGACAAAAAATGCCGGCATAATCATCAGCCATAATCCGAACAAAAGGCTGCCAAGCCCGGCAATAGGAAAACGACTGCCATCCTGCTTGCCACGAATCAAATACCCGGATAAAGAAAAGAGTCCCGGTACTAGAAACAACACACCGATTGTAATAACCAGATAAAGAATGGCAGCCTCAGGCCATGCCACCAGCAACACACCGATGACCAATGCACAGATACATCTGATTATAGAATAATTCATTGTTTTCATATTCAATCATGTCTAATTGGTTAATGAAGCGAATATACTGATTATTTCTGAGAAGACAGATGCAAAATGGATATTAATTTTCAGACAGAAGAACAAAAGAACAAAAAAAGAAAGCCAAAACAAATTTTCCTGCCATAAGCTTAGAACTAATTCTATTGTTCTATAGACTTTAGCAAACAGAATGTTATACCGACTATTCCAATCTATTCTTTCGTACCCATGCCTGAAGATCATCCTTTTGTCTTATGACAAATCACTCTATCTGTTCTGTTTCAGGCAGACTTTGTTCATTCTCGTCCTCATCGATCAAAATAGCCCAAAAGAGCCACCATAACAGCAATCCTGCCAACAACACGGCACCTATTCTTATCCAAAGTTTACGTTTCATACACTTCATTTTAATGATTTATTAACTGATGTATTAAAACCATTCCGCCACCCGAAATGTTCATTTATAAAACCAATTTAAAGTAATAAGATTATGAATAATGGAAAATTCTTTGCCGGACTGGCACTAGGAGCGCTGGTCGGCAGTGCATTAAGTTGTTTTGCGCACAGCAACAGAGGTCGCAAATTGAGAAGAGACGTGTATGATGCCATTCAGGACTTACAAGAAGATGCAAAAGACCTGGCTCATCATGCAAAACATAAAGCAGAAGAAGTAAGCAGTGAAGTAGCCGGAAAAGTAGGTGAGAAAGTGGAAGAAGTGAAAGGGAAAATACACGAAGCTGCAAATAAATAAAAAAAAAGTAAGTTTTTCTTTGGAGTTTAAAACAAAACGCTTACATTTGCCCCAAAATAAAAACAGATTTTATGAATAGAATCATGGTAAATACATATTGGTGGCGTTTCTTACAACTAAACAAGTCGTAAGGGAACCAGACCATGTATATATACCTGACATTCTAAAAGGATATTCAAACTGAAGGCCTGTCGTACTTACGACAGGCCTTTTTTCGTTAGTGCAATTAACATTAAAATATAGAACGACAATGAAAACTTATCAGGTAAACAAAGAAGGTTATTATGGCGAATTTGGAGGGGCGTATATTCCCGAAATCCTTCACCGCTGTGTGGAAGAATTGCAGAATGCCTATTCCAAAGTATTGGAAAGTGAAGGATTCAAACAAGAATTCCACCAGTTACTACGCGACTATGTAGGACGCCCTTCACCTCTTTACCTGGCAAACCGGCTAAGCAAGAAATATGGCTGTAAGATCTACCTGAAACGTGAAGATTTAAACCACACCGGAGCACATAAAATCAATAATGCCATCGGACAGGTGTTACTGGCAAAACGTATGGGGAAAAAACGTATCATTGCAGAAACCGGAGCTGGACAGCATGGGGTGGCCACCGCTACGGTATGCGCTTTGATGAACATGCAATGCATTGTTTACATGGGCAAGACCGATGTAGAACGCCAGCATATCAATGTAGAAAAAATGAAAATGCTGGGAGCCGAAGTCCGCCCGGTCACTTCCGGCAACATGACACTGAAAGATGCTACAAACGAAGCCATCCGCGACTGGTGTTGCCACCCTGCCGATACTTACTATGTCATCGGCTCTACCGTAGGCCCTCATCCCTACCCTGATATGGTGGCACGTCTGCAATCCGTTATCAGCGAAGAAATCAAAAAGCAGCTGAAAGAACAGGAAGGAAGGGAATATCCCGATTACTTGATGGCTTGTGTAGGAGGAGGAAGCAATGCGGCAGGAACCATTTATCACTATATAGATGATGAACGTGTGCAGATTGTCCTGGCCGAGGCAGGAGGCAAAGGTATAGACACCGGTTTCTCGGCCGCTACCATCCAACTGGGGAAAATGGGAATTATCCACGGAGCAAAAACCTTGGTTATCCAAAACGAGGACGGACAAATAGAGGAACCTTACTCCATCTCTGCCGGTCTGGATTATCCGGGCATAGGACCCATGCATGCCAATCTGGCCAAACAGCAACGCGCTTTGGTACTCGCCATAAACGATGATGAAGCCATCCGTGCCGCATTTGAACTGACCCGGCTGGAAGGTATCATTCCTGCATTGGAATCGGCTCATGCATTGGGAGCATTGGACAAAATGAGATTCAAGCCAACGGATATAGTGGTTCTCACCGTATCAGGACGCGGAGATAAGGATATTGAGACCTACTTGAAAGAATCCGGCACAAGGACCTCCTTGCAATAACACATAGAAACCCATGAGAGCAAAAACCCTATACGGACAACTATAAACAGAAAAGAAACAATGAAAACTTTTACCTATACCACCCGATGCAAAACCATACTGGGTGACCTGCATACACCGGTCAGTACCTATCTGAAAGTGCGCGACATTTTCCCACAGAGTGCACTGATGGAAAGTTCCGACTATCATGGAAGTGAGAACAACCGTTCTTTCATCGGGCTGAATCCTGTAGCCAGCATCGGAATCAATCATGGCACAGCCACTGCCACCTACCCTGACGGCAGCATAGAAGAACATCCCATCAGCGAACATTTCCGGGCAGACCATGCGATTTCCGATTTTCTGAATCGTTTCAAGGTAAGCGGAGAATACAACAACTACTGCGGACTGTATGGCTATACCACTTTCAATGCCGTACGCTATTTCGAACATATCAATGTAAAAGACAGCCGTGATCCTAAGAACGATGCTCCGGATATGTTGTATATCTTATATAAATACCTGATTGTCTTCAATGACTTCCGCAACGAAATGTTATTACTGGAAATGTTGCAGGACGGTGAGGACAGCCATCTGGATTATGTGGAAAAAGCGATCCACAACCGTAACTATACTACTTACGACTTCCGTGCCGTGGGCGAAACCACCAGTACCCTGACCGATGAAGAGCATAAGGCGAACATCCGCAAAGGCATTGCCCACTGTATGCGCGGCGATGTTTTCCAAATCGTCCTTTCACGCCGTTTTATCCAACGTTACGAAGGAGATGATTTCAAACTTTACCGTGCTTTACGCAGCATCAACCCGTCCCCCTACTTATTTTACTTCGATTTCGGAGGCTTCCGTATTTTCGGTTCCTCTCCCGAAACCCATTGTAAAATAGAAAACGGGCGTGCCACCATCGACCCTATCGCCGGAACCACCCGCCGCAACGGAGACAAGAAAATAGATGCTGAACTCACCGCCAACCTATTGGCTGATCCCAAAGAAAATGCGGAACATGTAATGCTGGTAGATCTGGCACGCAATGACTTGAGCCGCAACTGTCACGATGTACAAGTAGAATTTTACAAAGAAGCTCAATATTACAGCCACGTCATTCATCTGGTAAGCCGGGTCAGCGGCGAACTGAACCCCAAAGCCAATCCCATCAAAGCATTTATTGATACTTTCCCGGCCGGAACCCTGAGTGGCGCTCCGAAAGTAAAAGCCATGCAGCTGATCAGCGAATACGAACCTCACAGCCGTGGAGCCTATGGAGGTTGCATCGGATTTATCGGGCTGAACGGCACATTGAACCAAGCTATCACCATTCGTACATTCGTCAGCCGCAACAACGAACTATGGTTTCAAGCCGGTGGCGGCATCGTAGCTAAGAGCAATGAAGAGTACGAATTACAAGAAGTAAACAACAAACTGGGAGCACTTAAAAAAGCAATCATCCTGGCAGAACAAATGTAAAAACGAATCATCATGAAAACAGTAATTATAGACAACTATGACTCATTTACCTACAACTTGAGTCATTTGGTAAAAGAACTGGGAGCCGAAGTTACCGTATTACGTAACGATGCTTTCCAACTGGAAGAATTGGAAAAATTCGATAAAATCATTCTTTCACCCGGTCCCGGTATTCCATCAGAAGCAGGCCTGCTGCTCGAAGTAATTAAAAGATATGCCGGCAAGAAACCGATTCTGGGTGTATGCTTGGGAGAACAGGCCATAGGAGAAGCTTTTGGCGGCAAACTGACCAATCTGAGCGAAGTATTTCATGGCGTACAGACCCCCATCTCAATTAAAAAGAACCAATCAAAAGACAAAGGAAAGAAAACCGATTACATTTTCAACGGACTGCCGGATGAAGTGCCGGTAGGACGTTATCACTCATGGGTAGTAGATACGGACGGTTTCCCTGAGTGCCTTGAAATAACCGCAGTAAGCCAGGAAGGTCTCGTCATGGCATTGAAACATAAAGAATACGATATCCACGGCATCCAGTTTCATCCCGAATCCGTACTGACCCCCGATGGTAAAGCCATGATAGCCAACTTTCTAAACGCATAACCCCAACCGTACATAATAAATATGAAAGCTATATTATCCCGCCTCTTCAATCACGAGGAACTGACCCGAAAAGAAGCAAAGAATTTGCTGCTCAACATAACCCGGGGAATGTATAACGATGCACAGATAGCCGCCTTGCTGACCGTTTTCCAAATGCGCGGCATCAAAGTAGAAGAATTGATAGGTTTCCGTGAAGCATTGCTCACCACCCGCATACCTATAGATTTTTCCGCTTACAGCCCCATTGATATTGTGGGCACAGGCGGTGATGGAAAAAATACCTTCAACATCTCTACTTGCGCCTGCTTCATTGTAGCGGGAGCCGGATATCACGTTGCCAAACACGGCAACTATGGCGCGACTTCCGTCAGCGGAGCCAGCAATGTCATCGAACAACACGGCGTAAAATTCACGAACAATCCGGATAAGCTGACCCGTTCTATGGAAGAATGTGGAATGGTCTATATGCATGCCCAGTTGTTCAATCCTGCCATGAAAAGTGTAGGCCCTGTCCGCAAAGCACTGCAAGTACGTACCATATTCAACCTGCTAGGTCCGCTGGTTAATCCATGTCTTCCGGCTTACCAACTTCTAGGAGTCGCCGATCTGCCGCAAATGCGCCTTTATACCAACGTGTTCCAAAAACTGGGCATTGGCTTTGCCGTAGTAAACAACCTGGACGGTTACGACGAAATCTCACTGACCGATGAATTCAAAGTGATGACCAATCGCTACGAAACCATCTACAAGCCATCCGAACTAGGCTTCTCTCTCGCCAGACAAGAAGAACTTTATGGTGGGAACACTCCCGAAGAAGCGTCGAAAATCTTCCATAACGTACTGGAGAACAAAGCCACCAAAGCCCAGACAGACTGTGTACTGATTAACGCTTCTTTTGCCATACAAGCCATGGAACCGGCCAAACCGATAGAAGAATGCGTGGCCATCGCCCGTGAATCATTGGAAAGCGGAAAAGCATTGAATACATTGAAAAAATTTGTGGAACTGAACAGTTGACTACACACCCGGTATTCCACCACCAAACGCCTCATACAATGACAGATATATTAACAGAAATCATCGCCTGCAAGCAGATCGAGATCGAACTGCAAAAGGCTGCCATCAGCAAAGAAATGCTGATAAACAATTGTAACGAACCCATGCCACGTATCAGTATGCGTGCCAGTCTTGCCTCTTCTCCTTACGGCATCATCTCCGAGTTCAAGCGTCGCTCTCCCTCCAAAGGATGGATAAAAGAAGACGCACAGGCAGATACCATTCCTCCCGCTTACGAAGCGGCCGGAGCCTCCGCACTTTCCATCCTCACCGATGAAAAATACTTCGGCGGCAGCCTGAAAGATATCCGTTCGGCACGCCCCCACGTGCAACTTCCCATTCTAAGGAAAGATTTCATTATAGATGAATACCAACTTTATCAGGCACGCATCGTAGGAGCGGACGCTATCCTTCTTATAGCCGCCGCTTTGAAGAAAGAGCAATGCAAAGCCCTAGCCCTCAAAGCCCATGAACTGGAACTGGAAGTCCTACTGGAAATCCACAACGAGCAAGAACTGGAATATATAGACGAGAACATTGACATGGTGGGAGTCAACAACCGTAATCTGGGAAGCTTCCACACAGAGGTGGAAAACTCTTTCCGTCTGGCGGAAAAACTACCCGAAGAAATGCTCCGGATCTCTGAAAGCCGAACCGCCCACCAGCGCAATTGGTGTCACAGAAATTCTCTTATTTACGAT
>OLOX01002802.1_pt1 | contig 14029 bp, 11 predicted proteins | sample 1672091 | NCBI WGS metagenome assembly OLOX01 (sample SAMEA3136644, study PRJEB25190) | human gut metagenome | reverse complement strand
ACACCCTATCCATACTCGATCGACTAGGCTTTACACACTTTTCTGCCTATATGCCGCAGGCTACTCCGCTTCGCAGCGTGTCTGCGTATGAGACGAGATGTTGTTAGCCTTCGAAGGGGAAGCGGTAATCCAAGCCGAGTTCGTCGCGAATCTGCGTCATCTCCTGCTCGACGGCAGCATTGACCGGGATGCCCTTGTCCTTGCGGTCGAGCCAGGCCAGGTGCTCCTTCTCGCCTGCCGTGTAGATGCGCTCTTCGCCGGGAGCTTTCTCGGACGCGCGTAGCTCGCGCGAGATATCGCCCGCGATCTTCCTAAAGGTGTCTTGTCCCATAAACGCATCGGGGTCGACCACGAAGAAGAAGTGCCCGAGACCGTACATCTGCGGATTGCCGTCGGAAGAGACACCCGTAAGCGCCTTCATGAACTCGCCGCCGGCGAGCGCTGCCGAGAGAATCTCGACCACGGTGGCATAACCGTAGCCCTTGTAGCCGCCGAGATCCTCGCCGATGCCACCAAGCGGAGCTAGCGCCGCCGTGCCGTCGACGAGTGCCTTGAGAATCGCATCGCTATCCGTCATGGCACTGCCATCGCGACCGATGACCATGCCGGCCGGCGTGGGACTGCCCTCGCGGGCGTAGCGCTCGATCTTGCCGCGCTGCGAGATGGACGTGGCGCAGTCAAGGCAGAAGGGGAAGTCCTCGTCGGTGGGCAGGGCGAAAGTCAGCGGATTGGTGCCGAGCATGTTCTCGACGCCAAAGGTCGGGGCGATGGAGGGACGGGCGTTGGTGCCGGTGATGCCGATGAGCCCCTCGTCACTTGCCATCGTCGCCCAGTAGCCAGCGATGCCATAATGCGTGGAGTTGCGGATCGCACCACCTGCCATGCCGAGCGTCTTGGCCTTCTCGATCAGGCGCTTCATCATCTCGTAGCTCGCCACCATGCCCATGCCGTCATGCGCATCCATGACGAGCGTGGTGGGCGTCTCCTTCAGGATCTCGATGTTGGTCTTGGGCAGCAGCGTGCCGTTTTTGATGCGATCGAGGTATATGGGCTTGAACCGGTTGATGCCGTGACTCGCGATGCCACGGCGGTCGGATTCGATGAGGACGTCGGTACATATCTCGGCGTCTTCGCGGGGAACGCCGTATGCCTCGAAGACGTCGACCATGAAGTCGTGCATGAGGTCGAACGGAACGTAGGTTTGCGCGATTTCTTCAGTGCTCATGGCTTGCTCCTCACCGTCGTGAGTTGTCATTGTTCTTGGCAACGTATTATCGCATGGAGATGTGAAGAGCACGTGAGAGCGAGCACGTCCCCCCCCCCCCCGTCATTTCGACTGAAACCGCCGCCAGGCGGTGCCGCGCATTGTCATCTCGACCGGAGGCGCCGGAGCGGAGAGATTTCTCGACTCCGCTGCCTTCGGCAGCTCTGCTCGAAATGACAGGGGCTAGCAGATGCGAGGAAGCTGCTCGCCGACGAGCATGTCAAGGATGCGCTCGCTGCCAAAGGACGTACGCAGATATACGCGACCGTCGCCCTCGAGCACCTCGCCGATAATCGCGGCCTCGGCACCGTACTTGTCCGCACGCATGGCCGCAAGCGCGGCGTCGGCCACCTCGGGTGCGCACACGCAGACCATCTTGCCCTCGTTGGCAACCTGGAAGACGTCGTAGCCAAGCATCTCGCAGGCGCCACGCACCTGATCATGCACGGGTACCTCATCCTCATCGACGCGAATGTCGACATGCGCCGTGCTCGCAAACTCGTTGAGCGTGGAGGCGAGGCCGCCACGCGTCGGGTCGCGAAACGCGCGAACACTCCCCGCCGGGCACGCGTCGAGCACCGCGGCGATCATGTGGTTGAGTGGGGCGGCATCTGACTCGATCTGCGTCGAGAAGCTCAGCTCCTCGCGCGTCGAGATAATGGCGATGCCGTGGTCGCCGATGCTGCCGCTGACGAGGACCTTGTCGCCCGGCTTGATGTGCGATGCGGAGAGGTCAACCCCATCGCGTAGCTCGCCGATGCCGGCCGTATTGATGTAGATGCCATCGCCATGGCCACGGTTCACGACCTTGGTATCCCCCGTCACGATCTCGACACCAGCTTCCTTGGCCGTCGCCGCCATCGACGCGCACACACGTCGCAAGTCGTCGAGCGGATAGCCCTCCTCGAGCACGAAACCGCAGGAAAGGTAGCGCGGCGTGGCTCCGCTAGTCGCCACGTCGTTTACCGTACCGCATACGGCCAGATGTCCGATATCTCCACCGGGAAAGAAGTGCGGCGTCACCACGAAGGTGTCGGTCGAGAACGCGACACGCCCGCCCGCGATGTCGAGCGTCGCCGCGTCATCGCCGCGTCGCAGCGTGTCGCCTGCATATGCTTCGAAGAACAGCTGCTCGATGATGTCGCGCATCATCGTTCCGCCACTGCCGTGTGCCATTAAGACCGTATCGGTTTTCTGCATGATGTAATCGTCCTATTCGAAAATGGAGCTAACGCTGCTGTAATGGAGAAAAATGCCCTCGTCTGCCAAGGACTTGATTTTGGTCACATCGGCAAACGCGAAGTCCTCGACTTCCTCTTCCTGGACCGCAACCATGGACTCGTCGGCATCGAGTTCGAACTTGTAGACGACCATGAAGTAGTTGTTGTCGTCGTTCGGATCCTCGCGCTTGTAGGTGAGCACCTTCTCCGCCGCAACGTCAGAGACGTCCAGTCCCGTCTCCTCGGCGACCTCGCGACGCACCGCCGCTTCGGGCTCCTCGCCCGCACGCACGGCGCCACCGGGGAACTCCCACCAGCCGGCACCCCATGGCTTGTCCATCTTGCGCTGCGTGATGAGGTACTTCTTGTCAGGCCTCTGCACAACGCCCAGCACGGATACGTGGTATTCGCCGGGCTGCATGCTCCAGTTGTCGCGCTCCATGGTCTTGCCGGTCTTGTTCATATGCTCGTCGTAGATGTCCCACATCTCCATTGGCATTATTCGCCTTCCACGCAATTCTCTCGTCTACATCATGTTCTTGAGTTGGCTCAGGTCAATGTCACCCAGGCCGGGGGTGCCCATACGCTTCCTGCCGCGCTTGCCCTTCTTGCCACCCTGGTTCATGGCGGTCATCATCTTCTTGACCTGCTTGCGCGTCTCGTTATAGCGCTTGATGAGCTGATTGACCTGCTGGATCGACATGCCGCAACCATCGGCGATGCGCTTGCGGCGCGAGCCGTTGAGCAGCGTCGGCTTGGCCCGCTCCTCCTTTGTCATCGAGTTGATGATCGCCTCGGTGCGATCGAGCTCGTGCTCGTCGACCTGTCCAGCGTTGAGCGCCTTGTCGCCACCGGGAAGCGCGCTCACGAGTTTTCCGAGACCGCCCATCTTGCGCGTCTGGCTGATGACTTGGAGGAAGTCATTGAAGTCGAAATCGGCGCGGGCGAGGCGCTCGGCCTCGGCGGCCTCCATCTCGCGGTCCTGGATCTCGATGGCGCGCTCGATGACCGAGACGACATCACCCATGCCGAGGATGCGCTTGGCCATACGATCGGGGTGGAAAATCTCAAGGGAATCAGGGCGTTCGCCGGCCGAGATGAACTCGATGGGCTTGCCCGTGACCTCGAGGATGGAGAGTGCGCCACCACCACGAGCATCGCCATCCATCTTCGACATGATGACACCGTCGAAGTCGACCTTCTCGGCAAACGCCGCGGCGACGTTGACAACATCCTGACCGGTCATGGCATCGACGACCATAAGGATTTGATCAGGTTCGACCGCATCGCGTATGGCAACGGCCTCGTCCATCATCTCATCGTCCACATGCAAGCGGCCGGCCGTATCGACAATTACCACGTCACGCAGGTTATCGACAGCGTCGCGCACGCCTTCCGCGGCGATCTTGACAGGATCCTTGCCATCGCCGCGATAGACGCGCACGCCCATCTCGTCACCGAGCGCCTGCAGCTGATCGGCGGCGGCGGGACGATACACATCGCATGCCACGAGCAGGGGATTGTGCCCCTGCTTCATCAGACGATAGGCAAGTTTGGCCGCAGCGGTCGTCTTACCCGAACCTTGCAAACCGACGAGCATGACCACGCCGGGGATGCGGCTGCCAAAGGTGAGCTCGGCGGTCGTACCACCAAGCAACTCGGTAAGCTCGTCAAGTACGATCTTGATGACGTTTTGGCCCGGTGTGAGCGAGTCCATGACCTCAGCGGTCAGGCAGCGCTCCTTGACGCGGCGCGTGAAGTTCTTGACGACCTTGTAATTGACGTCTGCCTCGAGCAGCGCCATACGTATCTCGCGGATACCTTCGTTGATGTCATCCTCGGTCAAGTGCCCCTTGGACCTGAATCCAGAGAACGCCTTTTGCAGCTTATCGGACAGACTCTCGAACATCATTGCTCCTTATGAAAACCAGCGACGCATCTTGTCGCGGAAAGATTCCTGTTCCTCGGGCTCGGATTCGGTCTCGGCAAACCACTCGTCCGCAGTCATCGAGGTCTTTTCGGTTTCAAGCATGTCATCTCGACCGGAGGTGCCATCAGGCACCGGAGTGGAGAGATCTCCATCGTCAGGACTACTGGACAGCTGGGATTTCTCGACTTCGTTCGCTTCGCTCACTTTGCTCGAAATGACAGAGGGAGATGTAGCGAGATTTCTCGACTCCGCTTCGCTTCGCTCGAAATGACAATGGTAGGGCTCTTCGCCCTCTCCGCCTTCTACTTCGCCCTCGAGCTCCGCGCGCATCTCGCCGAAGAGCGCCTCGGCGTACTCGCGCGCATCGAAGGGCTGCAAGTCCTCGATACCCTCGCCCACGCCCACGCGCAGGATGGGAAGCCCCAGCTCATGACTTACCGCTACGGCAATGCCGCCCTTGGCCGTGCCATCGAGCTTGGTCATGATAACGCCGTCCAGATCAAGCGCTTTGTCGAATTCGCGTGCCTGCTGCAAGCCATTCTGACCCGTCGTGGCATCGATAACGAGGACGGTCTTCACGTCCACATCAGCGCGTTTGCGCGTGACGTTGACGACCTTCTGCAGCTCGCGCATGAGCTCATCGGACGTATGCAAGCGCCCGGAAGTGTCGATGAGCACGAGGTCGCTTCCCAACTGCTCGGCACGCTCGACGACGTCATAGCAGACGCTTGCCGGGTCGCTTCCGCGCTCGCGCTTCACGACCTCGACGCCGCTACGCTCACCCCAGATGTCGAGCTGCTCGATGGCTGCGGCGCGGAAGGTGTCGCCCGAGCCTATGAGTACCTTGCGACCGCCGAGCGAAGCCTGGTTGGCGAGCTTGCCAACCGTCGTGGTCTTGCCCGCGCCGTTGATGCCCACGAAGAGCACGCAGACGGGGTTCATGCGCAGCGGATCGGGGTCGGGCTCGGCAAAGAGACCGCTGATCTCGTCAGCGAGCATGTCGAGCACGGCGTACGCATCGGGCAGTGCCTTGCGCGTGGCTTGGTCGCGCAGACGGTCGATGACCTCCATCGTCGCCTGAGCGCCCAAATCACTCAAGATGAGCGTCTCCTCCAGGTCGTCCCAAAAATCCTCGTCGAGCTTGGGACCACGGCGGAACAGCACGTTCATCCGTTCGTTGAGCTTCGTCCTGCTCCGATTGATTTTGTCCTTGAACGCCATGTGAATCTCCCTTGAAAGCAGGCACTACTGCGCGCCGCTGAACTCCTCGACGTCACGCGTCTGACCCGAATCTTCGGATGACAGGCGAATTTGCTGGTCAAGCTTCTGTGACACGAGCTTGGATACGCCATCGCTGCGCATCGAGACGCCATAGAGCAAGTCGGCCATTTCCATCGTGCGCCTCTGGTGGCTGATGATGATGAACTGCGTGGAAGAGCGGATGCTGTCGAGATACGAGAGCAAGCGGCGTAGGTTGGTATCGTCGAGAGCCGCCTCGACCTCATCGAGAATGTAGAACGGCGTCTTGCGCACACGATACACGGCAAACAGCAACGTCAGCGCGACAAGCGATTGCTCACCACCCGAAAGCAGCGTCTGCTTGCGCACCTTCTTGCCGCGCGGTTGGGCATAGACCTCCACACCCGTCTCCTCGGGATTATCCGGATCGGTCAGTTCGAGATGGCCGTTTCCACCCGGGAAGAGCTGCGCGAAGACCTCCTCGAAGTTCTCGTTGACCTGCTTGAAGGTGTCGATAAAACGATTGCGCATCTTGCGGTCGATCGCCGCGACGATGCGCTGCAGTGCCTTGGCGGCCGCCTCGAGATCCTCGAGCTGCACGGCGATGAAGTCGCGGCGCTCGCGGAGCTTGAGATACTCCTCGACGGCAACGGGATTGACCGAGCCGAGGTTATTGAGCTTGCGCCGCAGGCTTTCGGCACGCTTCTCCTCTTCCTCGCGATTTTCCGGCGGATCGAGCGCAAGCGCAATCTCGAGCAGCACGCCATGCGTTTCGGTGATGACACTCACCGCAGATTCGACTTTGACCTCGAGCTTGCTCTTCTCGATGCGCACCTGCGTGAGCTTCTCGTTAGCCTCGTCAAGCTTGACCTGCTCGTCGGCGACCGCCTTGCGAGCACCATCGATGGTGTCACGCAAGTCGCCCTGCCCGGCTTGCTCGATCTTGGCGCGATCGCTCAGGATCTCCGCCTTTTCCTGCACGCCCTCGCGCAGGCTCGTGAACACGTCGTAGAGCGGTTCGACACGCAGGCGCAGAATCTCGAGCTTGCTCTCGGTCTCGTGCGAGACCAGCAAGGTCTCCTCGAGCTGATCGGCTTCCTTCTTGAGCGATTCGATCTGCTTGCTCAAGTGCCGCTCACGCTCACGCACCGTGGCAAGATCGACTTGGATGGCCGAGATCTCCCGTTTGGAGCTATCCTCGCGGCTCGCCAGCGCAGCGCTCTTCTCGCGTGCGGCAGCTGCCTTCTCGTCAAGCTCGCCCTTGCGCGCCGCCAGCTCGTTCTTGCGGTCACTGAGCTCCTTGACCTTGGCGCGACTCGCGGCCGTGTCCTCGGCAATGCGCGTGCGACGCTGCTCGATCTGGTTCTTCTCCTGTAGCTGGTCGGTGATGGCCTGCTCAAGACGACCGACCTCCTCGCGCAAGCTGTCGGCCTCGCCGGAAACCTGCGCGATGGACTGCGAAAGCTCGAAGTCATCCGCCTGCGCGATATGCAGGTTGTTGAGTGCCTTGTCGACATCGCGCTCGCCGTCTACGACGACCTTGGCCGCCACGGGTTCCTCGGCCTGCAGCTCGCGCAGGCGACGCTTGCGGCTCAAGACGCCCTCGGTATCGGTGACTTGCGTGCCGATGGTGACCTTGCCGTTGGGCCACGCGACGACGCCATCGCGCGTGACGAAACGCGAACCAGTCGTATCATCTGCGGCTGCCTCGATGGCGTCGATGGCCGAGTCAAGCACGTACACATCGCCCAGGAGCAGCTCGGCCACGCGTATGTGCTCGGGAGCATACGTGAGCTCGTCGAGAAGACGCGTCCCGACTTTGGCACGACCGTGCTCGATGCTTGCACCGGTCATGTTGACGAGCGAAAGTTCACCACCGGAAAGCTCAGCTTTCAGAAGCTGATCGACGAGCTCGGCCGAGGCATGCGAGTCCCTGGTCATGAGGGCGAACATATCCGCCCCGAGCAGATGCTCGACCAGACCCTCAAGTGCCGGCGGCGCAGAGAAAAGCTCGCTGACAGGTGAGACGATACCCGCCTCGTCCTTGCGATCGAGCGCCCAGGCAAGCAACGGGCGCGAGCCATCGAGCGCCTTGTCAACGTGCTCGAGGCCCTTGATCTCGGCACGCAGGGAGCTCAACTGCTCGCGCTTTTCCTCGAGACGTGCACGGCAGTCGTCATGGATGCGCACGCGGCTGTCGATATCGGATTTGGCGGCCAGCGAATCTGCCTGCAGCTGTGTAAGCTGCACCTCGAGATCCTCCAGATGACTGCGTCGAGCGGCAAGCGTCGTCTGCGTGGAGACGTGCGCATCCTCGATCTGCGAGATGCGGTTGACGAGAAGCCCGTCCTCGACATCGGCAGTCGAAAGGCTCTCGGTCGCCTTGAGCTCGGCGAGCGTGCACTCGTCAAACTCCTTCTCGCAGGCACGGACCTGTGCGTTGGCCTCCGTGAGTTCGCGTTCGGCCTGTTCGTGCAGCTCATGCACCTCATTGGCAGCAGCTTGCTGACGCTCGAGCTGCGCAGTGAGCTCGTCGAGCTGTGCGGCCGTATCGCGGTGATCGGATTCGTAGGTCTCGAGGCGGGCAAGCACGTCGACGCGGCTCGACTCCGAACGATGCACCGCCTGGCGCAGCTCGGAAAGGCGCGTCACCATGTTGCGGCCCTTCTCCTCGAGCAGGAGCATGCCCGAGTCGAGACGGTCGAGGGCCGTCTGGCAGCGACGACGTTGCTCGGCTATGTCGCCTGCGAACAGACCCTTCTCCTCAAGCAGATGCTGGTATTTCTCGAGCTCGCGGTTCTTCTCGTCGACGCGGAAGCGCGCGAGCTCCACGAGCGAATCGGCTTCCTTCTCCAGGCGCTCGGTCTCGCGCCAACTCTCCTGGAGCCTGCGCAGGTCATCGACGGCAAGCGAAAGCTCGACGGACTTGAGTTCCTCGGAGAGCTGCTCGTGTTGACGGGCGCGGCTCGCCTGACGCTCGAGCGGCTTGAGCTGACGGTCGATCTCTCCCGCGATGTCGTGCACGCGCTGGAGCTCGGCGTCCATGTTCTTGAGCTTGCGCGCGGAACGCTCCTTGCGTTTCTTGTGCTTGAGGATGCCCGCGGCCTCCTCGATGAGCAGGCGGCGATCCTCGGGACGAGCACGCAGCACGTTTTGCAGCGAACCCTGCGAGATGATCGAGTGCGTATCGCGACCGAGACCGGAATCGTTGAGGATGTCGAGCACGTCCATGAGACGCGATGGCGAACCATTGATGAGGTATTCGCTCTCGCCGCTGCGATACATGCGGCGCGTGACGACGACCTCGTTGAAGTCGAGGGGTAGCGTGCCATCGGAGTTGTCGAGCACGAGGTCAACCTCGGCCAGGCCGACTGCCTGGCGGGCAGACGATCCGGCGAAGATGACGTCCTCCATGGCCTGGCCGCGCAGCTGCTTGGCGCTTTGCTCGCCCAGGACCCATAAGACGGCATCGGAGATGTTCGATTTACCCGATCCGTTAGGGCCGACGACAACCGTCATCCCCGGCTCGAGCGAGAGAACGGCTCGGTCGGCAAACGACTTGAAACCCTTGAGAACGAGTGACTTGAGGTACACGATTTCCCTTGTACGCGTGGCAAACGGATAAACCTGTAGAGTTTACCACAGGGCCGCAGACACGCACCGCCATGGACGCGCGAATGCCCCGCATGCGGAGCGATTCACGCCTTCTTTTCCGCAAACATGTCGAGCGCAGCCTGAGCCGCAGCGGACTCGGCTTGCTTCTTGGATTTGCCGCTTCCCTCGCCAATCATCTCGTCGTCGACGAATGCCTGCGCGAAGAAGGTGCGGTCATGCGGTGGACCATCGAAGCCGGTAATCTCGTAATGCGGTTGCCTGCCATCGATTTGCAGCAGCTCTTGCAACGAGGATTTGGGGCTTTCCGGCACCGAGGCGAGCTTGCGATCCGCATGTATGAACAGCGAGCGCGACACCCATGCATATGCCGCGTCCATGCCACCATCGAGATAGAGTGCCGCGACAAGCGACTCGTAGACGTTCTCGAGCGCCGAGGAGAGACCGCGCTTGTCAGTACCCGCCTCGCTTTCTCCGAAGATGATGCAGTCGGCGATGCCCTCGTCACGGGCGACGCGCGAGAGGCTCTTGCCCGAGACGAGCGAAACCTTGATGCGCGTGAGACCACCCTCATCAAGATCGGGATATTGCTTGAAAAGAAATATCGCCGTGATGGCACCCAGGATGGAATCACCCAAAAACTCGAGGCGCTCGTAATCGTAGAGAGCCTTCTCCCTGTCACGCGCAGACGGATGCGTGATGGCAGCTCCGAGCAGAGGCTTGTCCTTGAACTGATAGCCAAGGATTTCCTCGGCCTTGGCTATCTCGCTCGCATGCGATGCGAGCACTTCCTCATTGGCCATATTAGAGCACTTCCTCTGTCACGCCGTCGCCGGCCAGCGCTTGCGCAAGACGCTTGGGCATATCCTGCCGAATCGCATCTGCCGTTGCGAGCACACCACTGCAAATCGCCTTCGCATTGCTCGAACCATGCCCGATGAGGCATACGCCCTTGCATCCAAGCAATTGGGCACCGCCGTACTTATCGGCCGAGAGGTCCTCCTTGAATGCGGACAGTGCGTCCTTGATGAGCAAGCCGCCAATCTTCGACTTGGTCGTCGAGTAGATGGTCTCCTTGAGACCGACGAGCAGCGCCTTGCCGACGCCCTCGTAGACCTTGAGAGCGACGTTGCCGGTAAAACCATCGGTTACGATGACATCGAAGCCGCCTAGTGCAAGATTGCCGCCTTCGGCATTGCCCTTGAAGTTGGGAACGTGCTCCTTCATGAGCTTGTGGCATTCCTGCGCGAACTCGGAGCCCTTTGTCTCCTCCTCGCCAATGTTGAGCAAACCAACACTCGGATTCTCGACGCCGAGCGCAACCTGCGCGTATACGCGCGCCATGCGCGCAAACTGAACGAGGTATTCGGGCTTGCAATCGGCATTGGCGCCCATGTCGGTGAAGACGACCTTGGCCACGGGCGATGGCAGCACCGTCGCGATGGCTGGGCGCTTGACGCCCTTGATGCGGCCGATGACAAGCGTAGCCGCAGACATGCACGCGCCCGTGGAACCCGCGGAGAAGAAGCCACCCGCCTCGCCCTCCTTGACCAGGCGACATCCCACGACAATCGAGGAGTCCTTCTTGCGGCGCACGGCCTCTGCCGGGTGCTCGCCCATCTCGATGACCTCGGTGGTGGGATGGGCCACGACGTTGGCGTGCTCGGCTGCGAAGGGGACGATGACATCCTCGGCACCCGTAAGGATGACGGTGATCGAAGGATCTTGCGCCACCGCCTGGGCAACGCCCTCGAGAACAACGCCGGGGGCATTGTCACCACCCTGCGCATCTACGACGACCTTGATTTCATCCATGCTCATCAACCCGCCTCACAAACAGTTTTTCTCAGAATAAAGAAATAATCCTGCAAACGGATGACCATCTGCAGGATTACATGCAATGTGTATATTGCCGTTAGTCCTCGACGACGAGAACCTCTCGGCCCTTGTAATAGCCGCAGCTCGGGCAAACGGTATGCGGAAGCTTGACCTCGCCACACTGCGGACAAACGGAACGCGCAGCCGTCTTGCACACGTCGTTGGAAGAACGACGAGAATGGGTCCTCATCCTGCCTGTTTTACGCTTAGGTACTGCCATCGTCTCAAACCTTTCTAGCAAGCGCGTCGCCTGGACACGCAGAATCTCTTAGAGCACGCGAAAAAGTAATATATCACGCTTTCGCATGAGAGTGAAGAGAAAAGTTCGTCTCCACTACTTTGAGTGATGAATGGCCCCTTGTCATTCCGAGCGCAGGCGCATAGCGCCGAAGTCGAGGAATCTCTCTCGCCGTATAGGATGGCGAGATTTCTCGGCTTCGCTTCGCTCGAAATGACAATATGGAGGCTGCGCGGCTGGATGACAGTACGGGAGGCAACGCGACTGGATGACGGAGGCAGCTTAGTTTCTTTCGAGCAGTGCGACGCTCTCGAGGTGCTTGGTGTGAGGAAACATGTCGACACCCACGAGCCTGCTCACATGGTAGGCAGGCATAAGACGCTCGATATCGCGCAGCTGCGTGGCGGGATTGCAGCTAACGTATACGATGCGGCGAGGCGCGGCAGCCAGGATGCTTGCCAGAAACTCCTCGGAAGCGCCGGCGCGTGGCGGATCGAGGATGACGACATCGAATGCCTCCCGGGATTTCGTCAGGTACTCCCCCGCATCAGCACATGCGAAACTCGCGTTCTTCACGCGATTGACGCGCGCGTTTTCCGCGGCAATTTCTACCGCGGCCTCGACGCTCTCCACGCCAACGAGCTCGACACGCGCCTGCTTGGCGGCGATGATGCCGATGGTGCCGATGCCGCAGTATGCGTCAAGCACACGGTCGCCCTCGCGGAGCTTGGCCATGTCAATCGCCGTCTGATAGAGCACTTCCGTTTGCGCGGGATTGGTTTGATAGAACGCGGTCGCCGGAATGCGGAACGTGCAGCCGCAGACCTCGTCCTCGATCCATCCCTGCCCATACGCCGTCATCGTAAGTGGACCGAGCACGGCATTGGTGCACCGTGTGTTCACGTTGAAGCTCACGCTCTCGATGGCGGGATGTCGTTTGCGCAACGCGGTGACGAACGCCTTCTTGCGCGGGAACTCCTTGCGATTGACGACGAACGTCACCATGATCTGCCCCGTGCCCTTGCCCACGCGCACGATCGCATGGCGCAGCAGGCCCTTGCCGGTGTTCTCGTCGTAGGCGGGAATGTGAAAGCCCTGCGCGAGCTCGGCGATGCTATTGAGTATGGGGCGCCCCGCCTTGTGTTCGACCAGACACTCGCGCACCTCGATGAGCTTGTGCGTACCGCGCTCGTACATGCCAAGACGCGGCTTGCCCTCCCTGCCGGGCGCATACGGCGTCATGATCTTGTGACGATAGGCAATCGGCTCGTCCATGCCGATTACGGCATCAACACCACAGCCAAGTGGCTCGAAGAGCTCCTCGAGCATCGCGCGCTTGCGCGAAAGCTGAATGGGGTAGGGGACGGAAAGCCACTCGCAGCCACCGCAACGTGCAGCGTGAGGACAGGTGTATGTCTTGTAGCCCACGGGGTTTACGTCACTCGTCTTCGAGCTTGAGGTCCTTGAGGACCGCGAAGGGATTGGTGGGGTCGATCTCATCTTCTTGGTTGCAGGCGCAAGGCCCCTCGTTAAGATCTGCTCCGCAGTGCGGGCACAAGCCCGCGCAATCTTCCTTGCAGAGGACCACGTACGGCGTCGCATAGACGAGGGCGGCGATAATGGCCGGCGCAATATCGAAGCTGCCATCGGCAGTAATGACCTCGAACTCGTCGTCTTCGTAGCCATCGACATCTTCAGACGCTTCGAGCAGATAGTAACCCTCGACAGCGCCCGAAACCTCGATGCGAGTGGGTACAAGGCAACGCGTGCACGGCGTGATTGCCGTGCAACTTGCCTCACCGGAGAGCACGATGCCCTCTCCGGTGTTTGTCAATTGAAGTTGATACTGAATGCCATCCGGCGTTTCGAGATCCATGCCGCCCACGCGGTAGGATGTCTCGTCGAGCGTTCCCTCGAGAAAGCGCGTCGATGCCGGTTCGACGAGATCCGGATGAATGGAAACAACGAGCTGCTGCATTGCTCGACCTCCCAGCTATCGAGCCGTCGAGCAATGAACAGATTAATCGGTCATACCGCTGTTCAAGCGCTGACGGCAACGCGTGACGTTCTTGAGAAGGTTATCGAGATTCGTCTCGAGATTGGCGAAGATCTGATCGGCGTAGTCCTCCGCGCCGACGCGCATCTCGCGCTCGCGGGCCATGGCATCGTCGATGACCTCCTGGGCGCGCTGCTCGGCGAGGCGCACGACCTCCTGCTCGCCAGCAAGATGCTCGGCCTGGCGCTCTGCGTCCTCGAGGATACGATTGGCATCAATCTCTGCGGCCTCGATCATGCCCTGACGGTCACGAACGATGATGCGAGCCTGACGCAACTCCTCGGGGAAGATATCGCGAATCTCATCAAGAATCTCAAAAATGGGGCCAATTTCGACCTGGCGCTTCTGGCTATTGCCCAAGACAGGCTTGGACTGCTCGATGCGCTCGGCAAGCTCGTCGAGGAGCTCCTCGATACCTGCGTCGTCCATGTTGGGACTCCTTTACCTATCAGTTTCTACATTTGAGCTGCACTTCTGATTGTGGCACCAGATATGCTAATTGCACATGGTAACACATAATGCAAGCGTTTGTCCCGATTGGCTGCAAACGGGGACGGGTGAGACACATTGGACAGGTACATCTGTCTCATTG
>OLOX01002800.1_pt1 | contig 14037 bp, 10 predicted proteins | sample 1672091 | NCBI WGS metagenome assembly OLOX01 (sample SAMEA3136644, study PRJEB25190) | human gut metagenome | reverse complement strand
CAGCTCGAGCGAGACGAGCAAAATCGCCTTGCCGCGGTCGCGCTCGGCGACGAGCTGGCTGTGGATGAATTCGATGGCGCCGACGTCAAGGCCGCGCGTGGGCTGCACGGCGACGATGAGGTCCTTGTCGCGGTCGACCTCGCGGGCGATGATGGCCTTCTGCTGGTTGCCGCCGGACATGGAACGCGCGCGCGTAATCGCGCCCTGGCCGCTGCGCACGTCGAACTTGTCGATCAGGTAGTTGGCATAGTCGCGCACGGCCTTGTTGTTGATAAAGCCGTGGTTTTCAAAGCGCGGCTCGTTGAAGCGCTGGAGCACCATGTTCTGCTCGAGTGTGAAGTCGAGCACGAGGCCGTGCTTGTGGCGGTCTTCGGGAATGTGGCTCATGTGCTCGCCGCGGTGGCGGATGGAGGCATGAGAGATATCCTTGCCGCAGAGGGTGATCGTGCCGGAGGATGGCTTGTCAAGGCCTGTCAGGCCGTAGACAAGCTCCGTCTGACCGTTGCCGTCGATACCGGCGATGCAGACGATCTCTCCCGCGCGGACGGTGAAGGAAACGTCGTTCACGGCGTTGCGCTTTTGCACGTGGGAGTGGACGCAGAGGTGGTCGACCTTCAAGACCTCGCCCGCGGGCTTGGCCTCGTCCTTCGTGACCTCGAGCTGCACGGGGCGGCCGACCATCATGTTGGAAAGCTCCTGCTTGGTGGTCTCGCTCGTGTTGACCGTGCCGATGTACTTACCCTTGCGCAGGACGCTCACGCGGTCGGAAACCTCCATGATCTCGTTGAGCTTGTGGGAGATGAAGAGGATGGACTTGCCTTCGCGGGCAAACTCCTTCATCGTGGCCATCAGCTCTTCGATCTCCTGCGGGGTGAGCACCGCGGTCGGTTCGTCGAAGATGAGGATCTCGTTGTCGCGATACAGCATCTTCAGAATTTCCACGCGCTGCTGCATGCCGACCGTGATATCCTCGACCTTGGCGTCAAGGTCGACATTCAGGCCGTAGCGCTTTGAGATCTCCTCGACCTTTTTGCGCGCCTCTTTCTTCTGCAAAAAGCCGCACTTCGTCGTCTCCGCGCCGAGGATGATGTTGTCGAGCACCGTGAAAACGTCCACCAGCTTGAAATGCTGGTGCACCATGCCGATGCCGAGCGCGGTGGCGTCGTTCGGGTCCTTGATGGACACGACCTTGCCGTCCTTTTTGATGATGCCCTCCTCCGGCTGATAAAGGCCGAAGAGAACCGACATTAAGGTCGATTTTCCCGCGCCGTTTTCACCGAGCAGGGCATGGATCTCGCCCTTTTTGAGCTGTAAGGTGATGTTGTCATTGGCGATAATACCGGGGAATTTCTTCGTGATATTCAGCATTTCGATCGCATACTGATTCTCCAAGTTTTTTCGCCCTCCTTCCGTTTTGATGGCCCGCACGCGCTGCGCTGCGAGGACGGAAACCATAATTACATTATACTATATCACGTTTTCCGATGAAAAGCAAAAGGTTTTCGCATGTCTTTCCCTGTCAGAAATGTGAAAAAGAACGGAAGACCGAAGTCTTCCGTTCTTTTATGTATACGCTATTGGGAATTAGCCGCCGATGTAGTTGACATTGACGTTGCTCAGGCCGCCCTCAGCGGGGTTGGCCATCTCGGAGTTGTTGTCGATGGTGATGTCACCGTTGAGGACCTTCTGGAAGAGGTCTTCATAGTCGGCAACGGAGAAGTTCTCCATGGACCAGGTAGCGGTCGGCAGGCCGACAGCATTCTCAGCAACGCCCAGGGAGGTGGCAGCATTGCCGATCTCGTCCCAGGTGCCATCGTAAACCTTGGCGATCGCCCACTCGGCAGCATCGCTCAGGCCCTTCATAGCGGAGGTGACGACGGTCTCGGACTCGCTGGACTGGTCGACGTCGACGCCGACGACCTTGCCGTCCTCAGCGGAAGCGGCAGCGGCGACGGACTGGAACATGGAACCGCCGCAGGCGAAGACGATCTCAGTGCCGTTGGAGTACCAGCCGGAGACCATGGTCTGCAGCTCGGGGGAAGCCTGGAAGGAAGCGCCGTACTCCCAGGAGTAGTTCAGGTCGACGGTCTTATCCATTTCCTTAGCAGCGTCGTTGGCGCCCTGAGCAAAGCCCCAGCCGTAACGGATGCAGGCGGGGTTCGTGCCGCCGCCGCCGCCGGTGAAGCCGAGCTTCTCATAGCCTTCCTTGACGACAGCGTAACCGGCGAAGTAGCCGCACTGCTCTTCGTTGAAGGCGATGCCCGCAACGTTGTCAAGGCCGAGGGACCAACCGTCGATGAAGACGAACTTGGTGTCGGTGAATTCCTTAGCGGCCTTCTCGAGGGCCGTGCCCTGCATGAAGCCGGCGCAGACGATGACCTTGGCGCCGCCGTCCACGGCAGCCTTCATGGCGTCGTAACGGTCGTCATCGGTAGCCTGATCGCCGTTGGCGGGCTGATAGTACTTGTAGCTCAGGCCGTTGTTGGCGGCATAGAGCTTCACGCCGTCGAAGGTACCCTGGTTGAAGGACTTATCCTTCAGCTGGCCGACGTCGGTGACGAATGCGATCTCATACTTGCCGTCTTCGGACGTCATGTTGTCGTCGATATCGTCAGGATTGGTGTAAGTGGTGGTCCCGCCCTGCTGATCGTCAGTGTTGGTGTCGCCCTGGTTGTCGTCGGTCTTCTTATCACCGCAGGCAACGAGGGACAGAACCATGACGAGAGCGAGAAGCAGCGCAAAAAACTTCTTCATTCTTCTATCCTTCCTTATTTTTCCGGTCGGCGGCGGGCCGCTCTCCGGTTTATTTTGAAGTGCGGACGCACTTCGTCTGACAGTATAGCAAAAGCAAAGGGGAGAATCAAGTCCGATTCTCCCCGATTTTACTTTTTTTGTGATAATTGATGGGATTCTTTACAAAAAGTCCACACTTTTTACACGTTATTTTCTCAGTCGAGCTTCAGGTCGCCGTCCTTGACCCAGCCGAGGCGGCGGCAGACCATATTGATGAGCGGAGCAAGGATGGCGGGCAGCACGATGGCGACGAGGATGAGGCCCAGCCAGTCAAAGCCCGTTGGGCTCATGGCCGCCGCGCCCTTGGCGACAGCCTCCTCGCTCGGGGAGACCCAGCCCGTCCACACGCCGATGAGGCCGCACAGGCCGCAGGTGCCCATACCGGAGTTGATGGGCGCTCCGTTCATTTCAAGCTGGAACACACACGTGGCGATGGGGCCGGTGATGGCGGAGGCGAGCGTCGGCGCGATCCAGACGCGAGGATTTCTGACAATGTTCGGCATCTGGAGCATCGACGTGCCGAGGCCCTGAGAGACAAGGCCGCCCCAGCGGTTTTCCTTAAAGCTCATCACGGCGAAGCCGACCATCTGCGCGCAGCAGCCTGCGACGGCCGCGCCGCCGGCAAGGCCCGTCAGGCCCAGCACCGAGCAGATGGCGGCGGAAGAGATCGGCAGCGTGAGCGCGACGCCGACAAGCACGGAGACCGCGATGCCCATCCAGAACGGCTGGAGTTTGGTCGCATTGTCGATGATAATGCCAAATGCCGAGGCCGCCGTGCCGATGGGCGGGGCGATCCACTTGGCGAGCGCGACGCCGACCAGGATGGTCACGGCGGGCGTGACCAAAATGTCGATCTTCGTCTCCTTGCTCACGGCCTTGCCGCACTCGGCGGCAAGGATCGCGATGATGAGCACGGCGAGCGGGCCGCCTGCGCCGCCCTCGGCGTTGGCCGCATAGCCCACCGCCGCGAGGGAGAAGAGCACCATCGGGGGTGCCTGCAGCGCGTAGCCGATGGCAATGGCCATCGCAGGGCCGGAGACGGACATCGCATAGGTGCCGATGTCCGTCAGAAACGGAACGCCCAGCTGCGCGCCGAGCGTCTTGATGATCGTGCCGATGAGCAGCGAGCAGAAGAGGCCCTGCGCCATTGCGCCGAGCGCATCGATGCCGTAGCGCTTGGCCGAAACTTCAATGTTTTTGCGTTTGCAGAACGCTTTGAATTTTTCCATGATATCCTCACAGCCTAAAAATAAAATAGTGTCATGTGCAGGTGTCTTGACACGTGCACATGACACTATAATCGCTTGTGTGAGGATTGTCAACCCTTAATTTCCGTTTTCCTCCAGCAGGACGCGCAGTGTGCGCAGCGCACTCTTCGTGCGCTCGAACGCCGCCTCGTCGGGACAGGAGAGCGTGTGCAGGTGGATGCCGTCGGTGAGACTGGACAGCGGCTCCACCTTTTTGCAGCGCTCGATAAACTGGCTGACCTCGTAGCGGTTCGAAATTTGCAGCGGGCCGGTGAGCTGGCCGTAGATGGGGTGGTCGACGATGACGTCGATGACCGTGCAACCGTTGTCGACGATGGTGTTGAGCTCGGCTTCCATCTCCTGCGGCGTGTGCTTCACGGCGACACGGCGGAGGATGCCGCGCGCCTCCTTCGGCGTCACATAGCCGCGCGGAGTGGCGAGAATTTCCTCGCCCGAGGAGCGCAGCAGCGCGATATCGCCCACGATGATCTGGCGCGAGACGGAGAATTTTTCCGCCAGCGCGGAGGCGCTGACCGGCGCGTCCGCCGCGCGCAGCACGTCGGCAATGGCCTTTCGCCGCTCGTCAGAATGCATTCGCTCTTCCTCCCCTTTTCGCGCAAAAGCGCCAAATTTCGATTACTTTTCGTATTATCAAAATCAGAAATTACAGTTCATTTTCGGATTTTGCCGATTTAATACTCAAAGCAGCTGCCGCCGACGAACTCTCGCACGATGGAGTCGCGCGGGACATAGTCCGTGCGCAGCGACGGCACGGAGTTGACAACGTCCATCAGGTCGCTCAGCCCGTGCTCGGCGATAAACTGATCGTCGAGCTGGCTGTAAAACTCGGGGATCTCCTTCAAATACCGCGCGAGGATGCACGGCTCGTAGTCGTGGAACGTGTCGATGTGGATGCTCGCGTTCGGCTTGTTCGGCATGATGTAGTTGAGCTCGCCGCGATCGACACTCTCGGCGCGCTCGACGGTCTGACGCAGCGAATGGCCGCGGCCCTGATAGTCGCGGATCATGCGGCGCGCCACGCGCAGCTGCTCGGGACGAACGATGCGGTCCTTGTGCGTGATGATACGCGTACGCGGGGCAACGTAAACGCCCGTAGCTTCGCTTCTGAGCTGGTCGAAAATCAGCGGGTTGAGCATGTGGATGCCCTCGGCGATGATGACGGCGTCCTTGTCGCCCTGCATGGGCTTGTAGCCGCCGACGCCGCCTGCTTTGAAGTCGTAGACCGGCAGCTCCACGAGCTCGCCGTCCATCAGGCGGTGGATATCCTCGATGAGTAAATCGCGGTTCACGCAGTAGGGCGACTCCCAGTCGCTCGCCTCGGGCGGACGCTGATCAAGCGGCAGGAAAAAGTTATCCATGCTGAGCATGCACACCTTCACGCCGAGGTTTTCGAGGTATTCGCGCAGGCGCATCGCCGTCGTCGTCTTGCCCGAGCCGCTCGGGCCCGTCAGGCAAACGATGGGCTTTTGTCCCTTGTTCATTAAAATGCTCGCCGCGGCGGAGCTGATCTTGTCGTGAAAGACCTCCTCGCAGCGCAGGACGAAGCGGGTGTCGTCCTTCATGTTGGTCACAATGTTTTCAATGTCGATCACGCGCATGGCATGATAATCTCCTTACTTTTGGGATTCTGCCGCCATCTTTACGGCTGTTTCGAGCGCGATTTTCATCATGGCGGTGAAGCTCGTCTGCCGCGCCTCGGGCGAAAGCTCCTCGCCGGTGAGGATATTGTCGGAGATCGAGCAGAGGGAAAGTCCGCGCTTTTTCGTATAGGCGGCGTTGCAGTAGAGGGCGGCGGCCTCCATCTCGATGGCGAGCACGCCCATGTCCTCCCACTTGAGCGACGGGTTCGACGCGTCGTAGAACGTGTCGGACGAGTAGAGGTTGCCGACGTCCATGCGGACGCCGAGCTCCTTCGCCGATTCAACGGCGGCGGAGAGCAGCTGAAAGTCCGCGATGGGGGCAAATGTGCCGCCAAGGCCGTACTGCGCGGCGTAGTTCGAGTTGGTGCACGCACCCATGCCCGCGACCACGTCACCGAGCTTCAAGTCCTTTTGCAGCGCGCCCGCCGAACCCACTCGGATGATGCTCTCGACATCGTACTGCGTGAACAGCTCGTAAGAGTAGATACCGATGGACGGCATCCCCATGCCGCTGGCCATCACGCTGACGGGAACGCCCTTGTAGGTGCCTGTGTAGCCCTGCACGCCGCGGACGTTGTTGACGAGCTTTGGTTCATCTAAAAATGTTTCGGCGATGAACTTCGCGCGCAGCGGGTCGCCGGGCATCAGAACGGTCCTGGCGAAGTCGCCCTTTTTCGCGCTGTTGTGCGGAGTCGGCATATTGAGCCCTCCCCTTTCTTAAAGTTCGCCCTTGGCCTCGAGCTCCTTGACGGCCTTGACGATGCGGGACGTGCCGAGGCGGTCGGCGCCGAGCTTGAGGAAATCTTCGGCGTCCTGCAGGCTCGCGATGCCGCCGGCGGCCTTGATCTTCTTGCCGTTGGTCATGTGGGCGGCCATGAGGGCGACATCCTCGCGGGTCGCGCCGCCGCCGGCAAAGCCCGTGGAGGTCTTGATATAGTCGGCGTGAGAATTGGAGACGACCTCGCAGAGCTTGATCTTCTCTTCGTCGGTGAGCAGGCAGGTCTCGATGATGACCTTTAAGATGTTGCCGTGGCAGGAGATTTTCACAGAGTTGATCTCCTGAAGGATCTTGTCGTACTGGCCCTCCTTGACCCAGCCGAGGTTGATGACCATGTCGATCTCGGTCGCGCCGTCGGCGACGGCGGACTCGGCCTCCATGCACTTGATGCCGCTGGGCGTGTAGCCGTTGGGGAAGCCGATGACCGTGCAGATGGGCAGCTGGCCGAAGCCATAGTGCTGCTGCTCGGCGACGTAGTGCGCGGCGTGATTCACATAGGTCTGCGGGATGCAGACGCTCGCGCAGCCGTATTTGATGCCGTCGTCACAGATCTGCTTGATGTCCTCCCAGGTGGCGGTCTGCTTGAGGAGGGTATGGTCAACGTGCTTGAGAATTTCCTTAACGTCCATGATATATTTCCTTTCTGTCGTTGAAAGCGTATTTGATCAAAAACCGTTTTATTTTAGCATGTTTCCGTGCTTTTGTCTACCGTTTCGGCAGGTCTCTTACAGTGCGCTGCCGAAATACTCCGTCATCGCGCGGATCAGGAATTCATAGTCCTGCACGCCCGCGGTCTCCCACGAAGAGTGCATCGCGAGCTGGGGCAGGCCGATGTCCACCGTGCTGACCGGCACGAGCGTATCGGAGATCGAGCCGAGCGTCGAGCCGCCGGGAAGATCGGAGCGGTTGGACATGACCTGCGTGGGAACGCCCGCGTTTTCGCACACGGCGCGGAAAATAGCGCAGGAGCGGCCATCGGTCGCGTAGCGCTGGTTGGCGTTGAACTTGATGACGACGCCCTCGTTCATATACGGGCAGTTGTCGGGGTCGGCGTATTCACCGTGGTTGGGGTGCTGGGCGTGCGCGTTGTCCGCCGAGACGAGGAAGCTGCGCGCGAGCATCATCTGGAGCTCCTGCTCGTCCTTTCCGAGGCACAGGGCGATGCGGCGCAGCGTGTCGCGCAGGAACGTCGAGCCCGCACCCTGCTTGGTGGACGAGCCGACCTCTTCATTGTCGAAAATGCAGCAGACGGCGATATTTCCGCTCTCCTTCGCCGCAAGGAAGCCCTCGAGGCAGCCGCAGGCGCACTCGAGATCGTCGAGCTTGGGAGAAAGGATGTACTCCTCGTTCTCGCCAAGCAGCGTCCCCTCGCCGCGGCAGTAGAGGAACAGGTCGCTGCCGAGGATGTCGTTTTCTGCAACGTCCGCGGCTTTGGCGACGATGGGCAGGATGCCGCCGCTGTCTTTGCCGCCGAGCAGCGGCAGCGTGTCGATATTCGCGAGGTACTTCATGCCGTCGTTCGCCGTGCGGTTCATGTGGATGGCGACATTGGGAATGACGAGCAGGTCGCGGTCGACGCTCACGAGTTTTTCGACGATCTCGCCGTTTGCGCGCACGAAGACGCGGCCCGCGACGGAGAGTGGGCGGTCGAACCACGTGGACATCAGCATGCCGCCGTATTTTTCGGTCGAGAGCTGGACATAATGCGCGCTGCGGCGGTCGGGATGCTCTTTTAAACGGAACGCTGGCGAGTCGGAGTGCGCCGCAGCCATGGCGAAGCCGCCGTCGATCATCTCCGGCACGCGGAAGGCGATGGTGCTCGAGCCGTTGCGGCGGACGAAATACTTCCCGCCGGGGGCTACCTCCCAGCGTTCGCGTTCGGAAAGCTCGGTATAGCCGTTTGCGAGGAGCTTTTGGCGGATGTTCTCGGTCACATGGTAGCAGGTGGGGCTATTTTTGATAAAATGCAGCAGTTCTCTTGCCGGTGCATGTTGCATGGTGATGTCCTCCACAGTTTATTTTTGTTTGGCGGTATTATAGCACACGTCATGCTTCTCGGCAAGCGGACACTCCCTCTGTGCCGCACAAAACAGGGGCAGCATTTGTGCATTTGTCCATATTTGGTGGAATTATAGTTGATTCTTTTATCGAAATCCTTTATAATACAGTTGATTTCCGTCCCCCTCCCGCATCGAGCGGGCTTTTGTTTGCGCTCTTAAGCCGGAAGGAGGCTATTTCTATGAACGAATCCTCTTCTCCCGCGCCAGCTCCGGTCTCACCGCTGTGGACGCGGGATTTCACTATCATCACATTGGGCAGCGTGATCTCGATGCTGGGCAATTCGATGTCCGGCTTCGCGCTGAGCCTGCTCGTACTGGATTACACGGGCTCGAACCTGCTCTATGCCATCTACATTGCAACGTTCACGCTGCCGCAGATCGTCATGCCGATCTTCTCGGGCGCGATCCTCGACCGCTTTTCGCGCAAGAAGACGATCTACACGCTGGACTTCCTTTCCTCCGGGGTCTACCTTGTCGCTGCGCTGATCCTGAGCCGCGGCTGGTTCAGCTTTCCGATGCTCGCGCTCTTCTGCTTTATCATCGGCTCGATCAACAGCATCTACTATGTCGCCTACGACAGCTTCTATCCCCTGCTGATCTCTGAGGGGAACTACTCCAAGGCCTACTCCATCGCGAGCGTGCTGGAGACGCTCTCGGCGCTCATCATCCCGATCGCAACGTACTTTTATAATCTCTTCGGCATTGCGCCGCTGCTCGGCATCAACGCGCTGTGCTTCTTCATCGCCGCGACGGCGGAGACGCAGATCCGCGCCGAGGAACACTACATCGAAAAGCAGCGTGCCGCGCTCGCGCTCGAAGAGCAGCATTCCTCGGGCCGCCAGCTCCTGCGCGACATCAAAGAGGGCTTTCGCTATCTGATGAGTGAAAAGGGGCTTCTGCGCGTGGCCATCTATTTCACATTCAGCATGCTGGCCTCGGGCGCGTCGCAGGTCATCACGCTGCCGTACTTCAAGTCGACATTCGATAACGGCGAATACATCTATATGCTCGTCTGGGGCATGGCGATCTTCGGCCGCGCCATCGGCGGCGGCATTCATTATAAAATCAAGCTGCCTGTGCAGCATAAGTATTCCATTGCCCTGATGGTTTATGTCGTCATCTCGCTGTGCGAGGGCTTCTATCTCTACTGCCCGCTGCCGGTGATGATGGTCTCGTGCTTTTTAACGGGTATCCTCGGCGTGACGAGCTACACCATCCGCATCTCCGCCACGCAGAGCTACGTGCCCGACGAGAAAAAGGGCCGCTTCAACGGCGCGTTCAACATGCTCAACACCGTCGGCAGCTTCACGGGCAATCTGCTCGCGGGCGCGCTGGTGGCGTTTCTCCCCGTGCGCGGCGTGCTGACGGGCTTCATGCTCGTCACGGCGGCCGCAGCGGTCGTCGTCATCGGCGGCGGACGCAAGGACGTGTCCGCGATCTATAACCGGCAAGAATAAGAAATGTAACAATAAAAATTTGATGGAGGAAACAACATGAAATTTTCCGAAATGACCTACACCCGCCCCGATCCCGCGGCGAGCAAGCAGCGCCTTTCCGCGCTGACGGCGGAACTCAAGGCCGCCAAGAGCTATGAGGAAGCGCGCAAGGTGTTCCTTTCGCAGCAGGAGCTGATGAGCCACATCTCCACCGCTGCGACGCTCGCGAGCATCCGCCACTCGATCGACACGCGAGACAAATTCTACGACGGCGAGGAGAAATTCTGGAACAACTTCAACCCTGAGCTTGAGGAATACAATCAGGCGTGGACAGCGGCGATGCTCGAAAGTGCCTTCCGCGCGGACTTTGAGAAGGAATACGGCGATCTGATGTTCGTCAACGCCGAGATCGCGCTCAAGACCTTCTCCCCCGCCATCATTCCTGAATTGCAGCAGGAAAACGACCTGACGCAGGAGTATGAAAAGCTGCTCGCCTCGGCGCAGATCCCGTTCGAGGGCAAGGTCTACACCCTCTCGCAGCTCTCCCCGTTCAAGACCTGCGCTGACGATGAAAAGCGCCTTGCCGCGTGGAAGGCCGAGGGCCAGTGGTACAAGGACAATCAGGCAAAATTCGACGAGCTCTACGACAAGCTCGTGCATCTGCGCGACGCGATGGGCAAAAAGCTCGGCTACGAGGGCTATACCACGCTCGGCTACTACCGCATGGGCCGCAACTGCTATACGAAAGACGACGTGGAGAAGTTCCGCGAGGCGGTCGTCAAGTATCTCGTCCCCGTGGCTGACAAGGTGTACCGCGAGCAGGCCAGGCGCCTGGGCAAGCAGTATCCGATGAGCTTTGCCGACAACGCGCTCGAATTCCGTTCCGGCAATCCCCGCCCCGCGGGCACGCCGGATGACATTCTCGCCCAGGGTATGAAATTCTACAGCGAGCTCTCGCCCGAGACGAAGGAATTCTTCGAAACGATGCTGCGCGACGAGCTGCTCGACGTGCTCTCGACCGAGGGCAAGCAGGCGGGCGGCTACTGCACGAGCATCATGGACTATCAGGTGCCGTTCATCTTCGCCAACTTCAACGGCACGCAGCACGACGTCGAGGTCGTGACGCACGAGGCCGGTCACGCCTTCGAGGCCTGGACGAACCGCAAGCGCATCCCCATCGACTACATCTGGCCGAGCATGGAGGCCTGCGAGGTCCACTCGATGTCTATGGAATTCTTCGCCGAGCCATGGGCGGACGGCTTTTTTGGCCCCGACGCGAAAAAGTTCCTCTACAGCCACCTCTCCGGCGCGCTGACGTTCATCCCCTACGGCACGATGGTCGACCACTTCCAGCACATCGTGTATGAAAAGCCCGAAATGACGCCCGCCGAGCGCCACGTCGTTTGGAAGGAGCTGCTCGGCGTCTATATGCCGTGGATGAAGCTCGACGGCGAGATCCCGTTCTACTCCGAGGGCATGGGCTGGCAGCGCCAGCACCACATCTATTCGAGTCCCTTCTATTATATTGACTACTGCCTTGCCCAGACCGTGGCGCTCGAATTCTGGGCGATGATCCGCAAGGACGTGGGGAACGCCTGGCAGCACTACATGGCCTACACCGTGCAGGGCGGCAGCCGGACGTTCACCGACCTTCTCAAAAACGCCGGCCTTGAGAGTCCGTTTGACGAAGCGTGCCTTCGCGGCGTGTGCGCCGAGGCGGAGAAGGCCCTCGCGGACTTTGACCTCACGGGCATCGAATAATGGGCGAACAGCACAAAAAGCACAGCCGCCGCGAGCACCTGAACGACTTTCATCTGAACATCGCGGGCGAATATGTTTACGACGGGGCACTCTACGCCTGCCAAAACGATGATGCAAAGCAGCGCAGATCTAAGCGCGCCGTGTGGGGAATGGCAGCCATTCTGACCGTTGCGGTCGCCGCGGGCGGGTGCATTCCTGCGCCGGGGATGCAGAACTGTTTTTACGTTCTGCTCCCCTACCTCGGCGAGTTTCTGGGCGCGGCGAGCGTCATCTGGGCGCTTGCAAAGCTCGGAACGGACTGGAGCACGGTGCGCGAGTACAACTACAAAAAAAGCGTGGCCGTTCTGCCCGTGCGAACGGCGGTCACGGCGGTCTTTTCTCTTCTCGGCATCGTGTGCGAATTGATCTTCTTTTTCGTCAATGACCACGCAGGACAGACGTTTTTCGCGCTGCTCTATGTCCTGCTGAAGCTGATAGCCCTACTGAGTGTCCTTGTTCTGCGCGCCGAAATTATGCAGGCAGGATGGGACAAATTGCCTAAAAGAAATAATTCCTAATATTTTACTCTGTACAATATGCATCTTTTCATGCTATAATCAAAAAAATTCTACGCGCTGTTTTTCGGCGCACAGATGTCCATAGGAGGCGCACTCCCCCTTTCCGCGCGTGTATACGCGCGGGCACCTTACTTTGTGCTGCACGGGGCGACCCGTTTGGCAAAAATTTATAAAGGAGTAGATTCAATGAAAAGAACACTTGCACTGATCCTTTCTCTGGTCATGTGTCTTGGTCTTCTGGCCGGCTGCGGCGACAAGAAGACGGACGACGGCCAGACCGACGGCAAGACGCTTGTTGTCGGCACGCAGAACTTCGACGGTAAGTTCTCCCCCTTCTTCTATACCAATGACTATGAAAACCAGGTCATGGGTATGGTCTTCGACGGTCTGTTTCTCGTCGACCGCGAGGGCTCTGTCGTCCTCAAGGGCATCGAGGGCGACGTCCGTCCCTACAACGGCACCGACTATACTTACAAGGGCATTGCCGACTGCGACATCGTTGAAAACAGCGACGGCACGGTCGACTACAACATCACCCTGAAAGAGGGCGTCAAGTTCTCCGACGGTGAGGAAATGACCATCGACGATGTCATCTTCTCTTACTATGTCCTGCTTGACCCCGCTTATGACGGCGTTTCCACGCTGTACTCCCTGCCCATCAAGGGTCTGGAAGCCTATCGCAGCGGTATGGACACTGTGCAGAACCTGATCCTCGCCGCCGGTCCTGACGCCTACGCCGCCAACGACTTCTACACCGAAGAGCAGTACAACGCTTACTGGACCGCCTTCAACGCCGCCGGCGTGAAGTTCGCCCAGGAGATCCTTGACTACGTGGTCGCCTCCGGTTCCGCCACCGCTGACGACTCCGTCGCCGCGCAGGCTGGCAACTGGGGCTTCGATCTCGCCGATGACGCGACTGTCGAAGACTTCTGGGCTGCCATCGTTGCTAAGTACGGCTACGACATCTCCGATGACGGCATCAACGCCGAGACCGCCGGCACCAGCATCTCCTCCTTCCTCGAGGCCGAGCTGGGCGACGCCTACAACGACTATACCGTCGCCGTCCAGACCGGCGAGTCCGCTCCCAACGTTGCCGGTATCGTCAAGACCGGTGACTACTCCATGACCGTCACCCTCACCGAGGTCAACGCCACCGCCATCTATCAGCTCCCCGTCACCGTGTGCCCCATGCACTACTATGGCGAGACTGACAAGTATGACTACGACAACAACATGTTCGGCTTTGTCAAGGGCGATCTGTCCCACGTCAAGTCTGTGACCTCCACGCCTGTCGGCTCTGGCCCGTACACCTTCGAGGGCTGGTCCAACGGCGCTGTCACCCTGCAGAAGAACCCGACCTACTGGAAGGGCGAGCCCAAGATCGACACTGTCATCTGGCGCGAGATGCAGGACGAAGATAAGATCCCCGGCGTTGTCTCCGGCACGATCGACGTAACTGACCCCTCCTACTCCAAGGAAGCTGCCGAGCAGATCAAGGAAGCCAACTCTAACGGTGAGATCTCCGGCGATACCATCCAGACCGACCTCGTTGCCAACCTCGGCTACGGCTATGTCGGCTTCAACGCCAACCGCGTGAAGGTCGGCGACGGCAACGGCGGTGATGAGGCCTCCAAGGATCTGCGTAAGGCCATCGCCACGGTTATCGCCGTTTACCGCGATGTCGCTGTCGACTCCTACTACGGTGAGTTCGCCAACGTCATCAACTACCCCATCTCCGACACCT
>OLOX01002799.1_pt1 | contig 14043 bp, 12 predicted proteins | sample 1672091 | NCBI WGS metagenome assembly OLOX01 (sample SAMEA3136644, study PRJEB25190) | human gut metagenome | reverse complement strand
ACATGCTTTGAGGTAAGCGGTCTGGCTGTTTCACATTCCTGAGACAGCCAGGCTTTTTATACCAAAGTATACAACAGAACTTGCCGGTGGTAAGTCCTGTGATCTACATATTAATTTTGCTAAGTGCAGCTGCATCAGCCACAATCGTAACATCATTGTGAAGCTGAAGGATAGAAGCCGGAACAGCAGGTGTCACAGGACCCTGGAAAGCGGTCTTTACGATCTCAGCCTTATCTTCGCCTGAGACAACCAGAAGAATCTTTTTCGCCTGCATGATGGTCTTGATTCCCATAGTGTAAGCCTGGCGAGATACGTCTTCTTCTTTTTCAAAGAAACGTTTGTTGGCTTCAATGGTGCGTTCGGTCAGATCAACACAGTGTGTTTCTTTTTCAAAAGCAGACCCCGGTTCGTTGAATCCGATATGACCGTTATGACCGATTCCGAGAAGCTGAAGATCTACGCCGCCTAAAGACTGGATCAGATCGGTATATTCCTGGCATTCTTTTTGAGAATCCGGTTCCATTCCGTTTGGAAGGTGTGTATTCTCAGCTGGAATATTCACATGATCAAATAGGTTCTGATGCATGAAATAGTAGTAGCTCTGATCGTTGTCACGGCTAAGTCCTTTATATTCATCAAGGTTTACCGTCATAACTTCTGAGAAATCAAGATCACCTTTGTTATACCATTCCACCAACTGCTTATAAAGACCGATCGGAGTAGATCCGGTTGCAAGCCCCAGAACACAATTTGGTTTCATAATAACCTGTGCAGAAACAATATTGGCAGCCTTGCGACTCATGTCTACGTAATCTTTTGCTTTGTAAATTTTCATCGTTTTTACCTCCCAATTTACATTTTTAACATAATAAAATAATTTATCTTAAATTCCTATCTGTTTTCTATGTATCTATATTGTATAATTCCAATTTCTTTTTCTAGCCATTAAGAGTTTGCTTCTTCAGGCATATCCCTTTGAGATAAAATTCTTTTCCTTTTTGCGAATCCAATGTATCCATATACCGTTAAAATAAGATATCTTATTTCAATATGTTCAATATGTTTTCCCTAATCCTTTATCCTTCTTTGCTTTCTCAATCTAACAAATATAAGTTCGAAAAGCAAGATTGTATAAATGGAAAAAGACGAACGTACAAAAAAATAAACCAATCGTGACATCTGTGGATTTGTGTTATTATACGTAATTATCCAATCTACACAGGAAAAAGCTATGGGTTCCCATAGCTTTTTCCTATTTAAGCTTTCTTTTATGTTTTCTACACTTTATTATTACATATCAATTAATTGCCATTGACTTGTCCACCACGTATCCGGGCACTCTCCATACTGAAGAACTGATTTCATATCTTCTGTATGTATAGATTTATCTATTTGCCATCTGTTAGTAAATTTCAAATAGTTATCAACTTGTTTAACCGACCACTGCGCACTCCAATAAGTGCTCGGTACCTTCCCATGTTCTACATATCCCGATAGATTTTCAATATGCATATATTCATCTGTAGCAATATTTTTTAACCTCACATATCCATCTACGTTTTCAACTTTCCATTTGGCATAGTCTTCATTTTCTGGTATATCTCCATACTGTATATTTGCTTTTTCTGGATCAATATATGCATACTTTCCTGTCTGATGGTTTCTCAATAAATATTCTTCCGTCTCATTCTTGTCGTATCCTTTATCTGACTTCCAAACTCTATAATAATCCACGTACCATTCCTTTGGCCAAACATCATTATGCTCTCCAGATCCAGCATCTGTGTAAATATTTAAAATAGTGCCCATTTCATAATCAGGAGATCCATAAATAACTCGAACCAATTGATTATCATAATAGAATTTTAAACTATTTGGTGTCCAATCCATTGCATAAATATGAAACTCCTCTGTTGGATTTCCCTGTGGAACTGCATCTTGATTAATCCACCAACTTGTTTGAAAATTCGGATCATTCCAGCCATATGCAGCTGTTCTCCAAGCATTTGGTGTACTAAAAAATGTTTCCAAAATATCTATTTCACCAGTTTGTTTTGAATTAAACCAGTCATTTGTATCTTGTTGCATTCCAACCATCCACCATGCTTGGTGTCCACCTCCTCCACAATTTGCTAATTTCGCCCGTATTTCGAAATATCCATACTTGGTTTTATATCCATACCAAGTATTTCTATCCTGATTATCCATTGTTCCACTAAAATTATGTATCCAACTTTTATCGAAAGACATAATCGCAGATGATTTTACAGTTCCATCATGTTCTGGACTCCACGCTTGCTGATCTTTAGTAATATATTCTACTAAACATCCATTTTCAAACCGATAATTTGCTTTTGCATTTTCTGGATTCTTACTCCAATGCGGCAGATAATAATCTGTCCATTTGGATTTATCCAATGAATCACCATTAAATTCATCAGCATAATCTAAAGTATATCCTGGTTTATCAACCGGATTTGCCGGCATATCTGCTGCCTGAACTTTCATTGAAAGCATCATTCCAATAAATGTCATCATTCCAACTAAAAATAATTTTCCTATCTTCTTCAATATTTTCCTCCTATTCCTGTTCATGTAGAAAACATAAAAATCTATCCACTCCACCTCCTATCTTTTGTACTCCACTCGGTCTTTCGCCTGTAACTTCAGATACATCATAAAAATCGCCATTTTGACTCTTTTCCGTTTTCATAAAACTGTCGCTTCCAAATATATCTTTCTCGATTCCTACATACTCATCTCCCCAGTATGTACACTCCTCCGGCTTTATGTTATTTTCAGTACATATTTTTTCTAAAATCACATTAACATTATCGCTTTTACTCGTAACCCCCACTTCAAGATATTTTGCATCACAGGTTGGTGCAACATCTATTCCGTATTTTTTCCCTGTTTGTTTAGCAAGGTGAATCAATCCACTAAGTCCATCTTCCATTCCATGTTCTTTCAAAGTCTCTCTCAAACATCCAAGTTCATCTTCTTGCATAAACAAATTATCGCCTCTCTGATTTTCTACCATAAGATCAATTTTACAATAATTCGGTCTGCTAAATACTATGTCCGTATCAAAATCATATTTCTCTTTTAATGTTTGATGAATTTCAAAACAAACCTGATGGATTTTTAAAATCTCACCCTTGTCCGGAACCATATTTTTAAATATATATGGTATTCCATCCTTAAAGGAATAATTGTACGCACCTCGCCCCAATCCAAGATAAAGATTTTTCAACTCTTCCTCTGCAAAATAACTTTCAATTTTTCCGCCTGCGATATTTTCAATAGTTGTCCCGCTAACAATGATTAATTTTATCCCTTTTTGTAACAGAGGGCGCATCGCTGCAACTGCCTGATCTACAGGTGCTCTTCTCGACATTACAGCCGTTCCATCCCAATCAAAAAATATAGCTTTATATTTTTTCAACATACTGATCTCCTTCGCATTTTAATGTTATATTTTTTTCGCCAATCCAAAAATTGATTCTATCTCCTTCTATAATCTTAAACCTTGCTTCCTGCTTTGATACAGTCACTTCCAGTAACGTTCCTTTTCGTTTGATCCTGAATCTATATTCTTCCCATTCTTTCGGAATTACAGGTTTAAAACGCAATTTTGAATCCTGACATCGGACTCCTGCAAAACCATTCACAATTGCCTGCCATGTACCTGCCATATTTGCTGCATGGATTCCTGCATAAAAATTATTATGATAGTCATCCAAATCCATTCTTGCCGATTGGGAAAAATATTTATAAGCTTCATCCAAATATCCGATATCACAAGCAACTATTCCAAATATGCATGTTGATAATGAAGAATGATGTAACGTCACTTCTTGATAAAAATCATAATTTCTTCTTATTTCTTCTTCCGTAAATAAATTGCTATGTAAATACATTCCCAATATCGCATCTGCCTGTTTTGACATTCTATGGCGCATTATAAATAATGGATGATAATTTTCATAAAGCCATGCACGTTTTTCCGGCGGTATCTTAGATTCATCCCATGGTTTTCTCATCATAAATGCATCATCCATTGGATATATTTGACGTTTTTCATCATACGGAAAATACATCTTCTCAATAATCTGATTCCACATTTCTATCTCTTCTATAGAAAAATCTATTTTTTCTTCCAAACGAGATAATACTTCCGGTGCATTTTCATTCAAATAGCTCACTGCTCCTACAGCATCTCTCAAATTTTCACGCGCCATGAGATTTGTGTAAAAGTTATTGTCCACCAACACATTATACTCATCTGGTCCTGTTACATCACAAATACAGTATCTTCCATCTTTACATTCTGCAAAGCTTCCAACATCAGCCCACACTCTTGCTGTTTCTATTAAAATTTCTGCTCCTTTTTCTTTGAGATACTCCACATCTCCACTAACTTGTAAGTAGAGCGATAATGCATACGCTATATCTGCATTGATATGATACTGTGCTGTTCCCAACGGATAATATGTCGAAGCTTCTGCCCCATTAATGGTACGCCATGGATATAGTGCACCTTTCATATGTCCTAATATTCTTGCTCTTTCTCGCGCCTGATCTAGTGTTCCATATCTGTAATCAAGCAATTTCTTTGCAACTTCCGGTTCTGTGTATATCAAAACCGGCAGTACATACATCTCTGTATCCCAGAAATAATGTCCTTCATATCCTTCACCAGAGAGTCCTTTTGCTCCCATTCCTGTATGTCCGTCTCTCCCTGCTGCTTGAATAATATGGTACAAATTAAAGTGAATTCCTTGTTGTACAGCTTCATTTCCCTTGATTTCTACATCCGCTATTTTCCAAAAGCTTTCCATATATTCTTTCTGATATTTTTCCAGATAAAGACCGCCATCCGTTTCTGCCGCTTCTAATTCTTTATTCACAAATGTTTCCAACTCATTTTTTCCCATATCAAGCGCAGTTGAATAACAAATAAATTTATCTAATTTTACAGTTGTTCCCTGTTCACATTCCACAGATACCGAAATTTCTGCCATCATCTCTTTTATGTCTTTTTGCCAGGACAACTCTTTTATTAAATCATTGTTTTTCCATAACACATGAGAACTTCCACATGCCATTGTCAATTGACTTCCCTTTGTTGTGCCTTCATAATACATTTTATTATTTTTTGCCCACATTTTGTCTGGATCCAGCCTACGTCCAAAAGGACCATAATCAACAATCGGATTGGTTTTCCTTGTGTGATTTTCCACATCTGTCTGCATTTTTGAGACAAATTGAATTTCTCCCGAATAGTTTAATGGTGTTACCCTATATGAAATTAACATTATATTTTTTCTGGCAAATGAAACCAATCGCAAAATCTGAATTCTTGTTTTTTTCCCTTTCGGAGATGTCCAAATAAGTTTTCTTTCCAGAATCCCTTCTTTCATGTGAAGCACTCGTTCATACTCTTCCACTGTACCGTCCATCATGTCAAATTTTTCGTCAGCAAGTATTACGTGTGTTTCTTTCAAATTCGGCAAATTTAAAAGAGACTGACTTAAAAGTGGAGAACCAAAATTAGCTTCTCCATAACGTATTTTTTCGCTTTCATAGAATCCATTCACAAAATTGCCTTCTAATCCGGTATCTATGTCAAAATCATAGGCTTCCTCAAAAGTTCCTCTTGTTCCAATATAACCATTAGACAAGGCAAATGTTGTTTCGTTCCGATAATTATTCTTTATATCAAATTCCGTTTCTGTAATATCCCATACCTGAATCGGATAAATTGGTCGTTTATCTGTATCCATTTATTTCTCCTTATATTGAACTCTTCTTAACGCACCTTCCAGAAAATTTCTTCATCTTTAATAAAAGCCATTAAAAATTCATATGCATCTGGTTCTAAAGCCGTTTCATGTTTCAAAAGTGCCTGATATTTTAAATTATTAATCCCTCTGGCTTTTTTCATCTCTTCTGGTAATTCCAGTATCATTCGTTCTTCCCATTTATAATTACTGTTTTCTTCCAACCCCTGCGGACAACTAAATACCGCTGTATCTCTTTCAGGCCAGTTATCATCTCCCGCACAGGAATGAATCAATCCACAAAATACCTTCGGTTCGTATCCGTTCTTTTTATTTAATATATCCAGAACTTCGCATACAAAGTAATACAATCCTGAATGATCTCCATGCATATCATATTCGGATGTTGTAAAAATAACATCCGGTTTCTTTTCCTCCAACAACATTTCTAAATCTTTTTCAAATGTTATGCGATTATAGTCTCCATGTTTTCCATATTTTTTCATATGAAATTCGACTTTATCCTCTAACCCGTACGTTTCTCGTGCACAAGATGAAGGATAAATTTTCTGTTCATTTTTTTCATTATACAGATGTGTCAAAAAGCTTTCCCTTTCCGGCATTCCAGTATCTGCATACCCCATAATTTCAAATGATTCTTTATTGCTTCCAAGTGTTTCCAATCCCGCCAGACTTTCTTTCAGCCTTGCATAACCTTTAGAGTAATCTATACAGCCATAATCACCATTTGTTACCATCACAACCGTATATGGAACATTGTTCTGTTCACATACTCTGATTACTCCTGCCGACATCAAGATTTCATCGTCCTGATGCGGCACAATAACCATTACATTATTACACTCTTTTTTGATATCCAGATTCATTGTCTTCATTCTCATATTTAATCTTTTCTTTACCCCTTTACTGCGCCTGCTGCTACACCGGCAATAATATATTTCTGCATAAACACATAGAAAATCATAAGTGGTGCAACTCCCAGCATCAACATTGGGAATAATGCTGTCCAATCTGTGGCAAACTGTCCTATATTTCTTGTTACCTCTTGAAGAATGACATCATTTTCTCTGCTCTGCAAAAACAAAAGTGGTGTCATAAATTCGTTCCATACATTTAATGTCACGATAATTACAACGGTAGAAATAACCGGTTTTAATAAAGGCAGTACTATCAGGAAAAATCTTTTAAAAACAGAACACCCATCAATTGCTGCAGCTTCTTCCAATTCTTTTGGAATTGTCGATTCAATAAATTCTTTAAACAAAAATACAGCTTGCGGCGTATTAATGGCTACATCTACCAGAATAACAGACCACAAAGTATTCATTAGACCGAAGCCTTTTACAATTTTATACAAACTAACAATGTTCATCTGAAACGGAACAATCAGTCCTGCAAGGAACAGAAGAAAAACTCTGGTTCCCATTTTGGACTTTGTTCTTGCCAATGCATATCCTGCCATAGATCCAAATATAACAATCAAAAGAACTGCTGTTGCAGTAATAAATAATGTATTTCCAAACGCTCTTGGGAACTCCATATTGACCCATGCATTCACATAGTTATCCAACCTGAGTACTTTAGGCAAGCCAAGCGGATTTGCTGTTGCCTCCTGCGAACTTTTTAAAGTTGTAACAATCAGATAATAAATTGGTATAAACCAGATTACTGCAATCAGGATCATAAAAATTTCAGTAATCGCAAGATTTCTTTTTTCTTTTCTCATTGTATTGCCTCACTCCATTTTCCCATTAATTTTGTTACTATTGCACTGATTGCAAGAACGATAATAAAGAAGCATACACCAAAAGCTGAACCTGTACTGTAAAATCCTTCTGATATTCCTTTTTTCATCATAACTGTCATAACTGTCTGTGTTGCATCTCCAGGTCCACCTGATGTCATAGAATAAATAATATCAAATACTTTCATTCCACCAATCAATCCTGTAACAATTACAATTTTTACCGATGGACACATTAATGGTAATGTTACATACATAAATTTTTTCAGTCCATTGGCTCCATCAATTTCTGCCGCCTCATAAAGATCTGGTGAAATACTCTGTAAGTTTGCAAGGAAAATAACCATTGCCCATCCTGTCCATTGCCAAATCTGTGTTAAAATTACAGAATATAATGCATTTTTCGATGTAAAGAAATTCAATGTTCCCAGACCCAGCTGATGTAAAATATTATTAATTAATCCAAAATCCGAAGACGACATAATAAAATTCCATAAGTACCCTATAATCAGGGAACTAAATACTGCCGGGAAGAAAAATACCGCTCTTAACAAATTTCTGCTTTTTAATTTCTGATTTAATACAAAGGCAAGCGGCAATCCGAGTAGTGTTTGAAAGCCCGTTAATAAAATTGCATAGATAACGGAATTCTTAATAGCCGCCAACATTACCGGCGTTTGCAATACTTTTATATAATTCTTTAATCCCACAAAATGAAGATTTATGGGATTCATGTCTGTGTAGTCTGTAAAACTATAATAAATCGTATACAAAAACGGGGTAATGCTAAATAACAAATATATGATCAGTGCCGGTAAAATGAAAATAACAAAATATTTTCCAAGCTCACCAGCCCGTAATTTTCTCTTTTTTACCATTTTTATTCTCCTAAAAAGTCAAAAGGTGCCTTGCGCCACTTTGGACGCGAGAGGCACCTTATTCATTCTTCCTACTGTATCTTATTTTTCAAGTAATTCTTTTACTGCAGAATCAACATTCTTTAATGTTGTATCCAGATCCTGTTCTCCGAGAAGATATGACTGCATTTCTGTTCCATATGTTTCGTGTGCACTTGCTGCATCTCCCCATTCATTCCATGGACAATATACATTACCTGCTTCCAACGCTTTTGATGCACTTGCATATTCTTCCGGTAATTCAAATTTAGCTCCTTCAAGATAAGAAGAACCACCCTGATTATCTTCCCAGAACGCCTTCTGACCTTCCTCTGTTGAAAGTGCTTTTAATACTTTCATTGCTGCATCTTTATTTTTTGATGATTTGTTTACTGCAAAACCACATCCCGGTCCTCCAATCAGCCAGCCATCACTTGCTTTCGTTCCATAGAATGGCATCATATCAACCTTAAGATCCGGATTTTTGTCTTTAATAGTATCCAAATCCCATGGACCGGAACAGAACATTGCAGCTTTTCCAGTTGCAAATTCCTCAAGAGCCTGATCATGGTCAATACCTACCATATCCTTCGTGTATACTCCATCCGTAATCATCTCTGACCATTTTTCAAGATACTTATTCCAGTTGCCTTCTAAAGTGGTTTTTCCATTTCTGTATTTTTCTCCGAAATCTTTTCCTTCATCTGTTGAAAGATATTCTGCTGTTACAAAAGCCATCGAATTCTTTAACATCGGTTCCCATGATTTCAATCCTGCTGCTAACGGTTTAATTCCAAGATCTTCAAATTTTTTGCATACGTCCAAATATTCATCAAAGGTTGTTGGCAATTCGATATTGTTCTGCTCGAATAATTCTTTATTAAAATATGTTCCTTCAAACCAGCTGATTCCAGGTAATGCATATACATCTCCATCATAACTATATACATTTGTTCCTGCATCAGAATATTTCTTTCCAAGATCATTTACTTTTTCCAAATAACCTAATTTTGCATGTTTCAATGCAGCTGCAGGTGATTCACAAATAATGTCCGGTCCTTCTTCCGCTGAAAGTTGTGTATCAACAACCGTATCATAATTTGAATTGTCAATAAACTGGAACTCAATTTTCACATCCGGCACTTCCTTTTCCAGATAATCCAGAAGTGTTTTCACCGTATCTTCATTGTTCCAATATGTCATTCGGATTTTGGTTTTACCATCACTTGTTTTTTCCGAACTACTATCAGAACTTTTGCCACACCCCATTGCTAATCCTGTTACCATTGTGGCACATAACAGAACGCTTACAATTTTTTTCTTCATATCTTTTGTCCTCCTCTATTTGCTTTTATTATAGTTTTTAACCATATATATTAAAATTGTACATTTTTTTGATTTATAACATTTTTTCAAGAAATGTTTTTATGAAAAAAGCGGGAAGCCATTATCCGACTTCCCACTTTTTATTTATTCTCTATCTCTTTTCTGATTTTAATGGAGAAACAAACCATCCCCTCATCCGTAGTTGAACTGTACAAGCCACACTCTTCATCATAATACATTCGAATTCTTTCACGGATATTATAAATCCCATATCCCTTTCCCGGAGTATTTAAAATTCTTTCCAATTCTTCACCAACTACCTTTGGTCCATTATTATATACATGAAATTCGAGAAATTCTTCACCGTATATATACTCTATCTTTATTTTTCCTCTTTCGGATTCACACAAATCTGCTCCATGACATATTGCATTCTCAACAATTGGCTGTAATAAAAAGTTCGGCATCTGACACTCTCCCCCAGCTTCATCCAGCTGATACTCTACATCAAAATTGTTTTCATGTGATTTTAGTTGAATTTGCAAGTATGCTTTAATATTTTCCAATTCATTTTGTACAATCGTAATCTGTCTTCCGCCATTCAATGCTGTCCGATAGAATGTTGCAAGAAGACCTGTAATTTCTGCGATATCATCCTGATCTGATCTTATTGCCTTCCATTTAATGCTAGATAAACAATTATACAGAAAATGAGGATTCATCATCGCCTGCAATGCTTTCAATTCTTCTTTTCGCTTTTCCAATCCTAACTGGTACATATCCTGCATCATTTGATTTATTTTCATACACATTTCGCGAAAGCTTTCTGCCACAACTCCTATTTCGTCAGAATACCCCTGCTCTATCTTTAGCTCAAAATTCCCCCTGCTAATCTCTTCCGCTCCATGTTTTAGTTGAAGAATTCTTGTACTTAAAATTTTAGAAATCACACTCATCATAATCAACGCAACCGCAAGGCACAATCCCATTACCAGTACTGTCGTTGCCATAATTTCTCGAATTTGCTCCGAAATTTCCGATTTATCAATATAATAATATAATTTCCAACCATTATCCATTTCCTCAGATGTGGCTAATATATATTTATTAGTTTCGTAAATCCTTTCTTCCCGATTTTCTTCAATATGTTGATAAATATTTTTATTTATTTCTCTATCTTTAATTGTTCTTTCCGTAATCTTCTTTCCATTTGCATCCACTAAAAGTATTCCATTATTCAAATAGCTTGATTGAAAAAGTCCATCTAAAAATTCATCTGCAAACACTTCTAATCGCATATATCCAATTACCGTTGACGAAGTCGCCGAATCCAAAATCATTCGTGTCGCATAAATCCGGTCATCTTTAACACTCCACTCTGTTTTAAAGTTATTCTGGTTTTTTCCGAACCAACTTCTCTTTTCTTTCCCTTCTAATGGTTTCAAAAAACTTCCCAATGACTGTTTCACATATGGAGAATAAATTTCAATTCCCTTTATCTTATCATCACTGGCTATAAAATACCAAAATGTGGGCTCTACAGAATCGTTCATTTCTTTTACTAACGCATTTCTGTTTTTCAATCCATTTTCCAGACTTCCTCTTAACTTTGCATTATATGATAAATATTTAATATTGTCAGTTTCTCGTTGAATATCATTTTGCAAACTGTAAGAAATTGCATCGACATTGCTTTCCATTGTATGCTTCGTCTGTCTTATCAGATTTTTTTTAGATACATAATAAGAATACATGCCAAGTACTAAAATTGGCAATATAACCAATATCAGATAACTGATAATTAATTTTTTTCTGATAGATGCCTTTCCGTAATACCAATCCCATATTTTTTTCATATTTTTTCTCTCAATTGCTTAGGTGTAATTCCATAATAATTTTTAAACAGTTTATTAAAATAAGATTGATTTTCATAACCACACGCTTTAGCAATTTGAACAATTTTTAATGTTCCTTCTTCAAGCATAACTTTAGCTTTCATCATCTTCACGTCCGTTATATATTTTACCAATGTCTGTCCGGTTTCTTTTTTGAATATATAACTAACGTATGCCGGTGTTAAATTAACATTTTCAGCTACATAATTCAAACTTATATCTTTCGCATAATCTTTTTCTATCAGATTTTTAATTTTATGAATAATCCTTGAGTCATCTTGCTTTTCTACCGCTAACGAATCCAGCATCTTATCTATAGATTCTCCATAAATCTCCAACATTGTCTTTGCATTTTTTGCACGAAACATTCTTTCTGATGAAGCCAGTACCTCTTCCATTTTTATTTTCGGAGATTTATCATACAATGATTTTATGATAGAATACAATATATTTTGCAAATATAATTTACTGACTTTATCTAATGACAAAATCGTTTTCTTCAATAATTCATTTTGTTTTTTTATCAATTCCAAATCCATGGATGCAAAAGCTTGTTCCAATTTTTTACCGGCACTTTCTACGTCCGAAGCATAATATTCCGTCTCACTATAATATGATTTCACCCTGATTATCTGATTGTCATAACCAAATATCTCACTTTGTATTTTATGGATTTTAACCAGTTGTTCCTCTAATTTTGCATCATTATCTATCAAATCACTAATAATCATTACCGCTTCACTATGAGTTTCCTTATGTAAATCCATCAATAGTTTTTCTGCCTGCTCTTCCAACTGGTTTCCAGTAAGATACTTTTTTTCTTGAACCAACAGATATGCTTCATTCGGATACATATTAAAATATAATACATTTTTCCCCATATACATTTTCAAAAAATGAGTAAATAACTCTTCGTGTTCTTCAAAAAAATTCTCTGCAAATTCAACATCTTACATCCTGTATTACTTTGTTCAAAAAGTATCTGATTTACTTTTTCTCTGTCATCAGCAGCAATATGCGCTCTATTAAATATCTTATAAAATAGATTTTTACGATTTTGAATTTCCGCATTTTGTTTTAGCTCATCTTTTTTATTATCATCATTAATTGCTTGTATAACGGAAACCATTAACTTTTGAAATTCTTCAATCTCTATAGGTTTCAACAAATAACTTACGGCATTTGCTTCCAATGCCTGTTTTGCATAATCAAATTCCCCATAGGCGCTATAAATAATAATTTTAATCTCCGGCCATCGTTTATACACTTCTTTCGCCAATTCTAGGCCATTCATAACAGGCATTTTTACATCAGTAAACAAAATATCTATTTTGTACTTTTCAATACATTGCAATGCCTCTTTTCCATTTGCTGCTTGCACGATTTCTAATGGATACTTATATTTCTTTATAAGCCAGGAAATCCCTTCTCTTTCTTCCCGTTCATCATCTACCAGTAAAATTTTCATCTCTTCATTCCTTTATGCTAGTGTATTCCCATATATTCTTGTGCATTTTGCACATATTTTATATAGTATACTCGCTATTTTATGAAATATCAAGCACCCATACATAAAAAAACCGCCAGTGCAATGCACTGACGGTTTTCAACATTCAATATTAATCCTGTACGTATGGCATAAGAGCGATGTGACGTGCTCTCTTGATTGCTACTGTAAGAGCTCTCTGGTGCTTAGCGCAGTTTCCAGTAATTCTTCTAGGAAGAATTTTTCCTCTTTCAGAGATGTACTTTCTTAATTTTGCTGTATCCTTGTAATCGATCTCGTTATTCTCTTTACCACAGAATACGCAAACTTTTTTTCTTCTGCGGCCGCCTCTTCTCTTCATTGGAGAGTCTGGTCTTTCGCCTCTATTGTAAGCCATGATTGCTTTCCTCCTATCTTATTCTATCAGTTTGTAATAAGCCTTAATTAAACGGTAATTCTTCATCAATTCCATCCGGAATGTTCATGAAACCGTCTGCACTGGCTGCTCCCGGAGCCGGCATGGATGGTGCAGGTGCAGGGGATGATGTCTGAGGATGGGAAGCTGCGTAATTATCGCTGGCCGCCTTGCTCTCAGCAAACTCCTGTTCCTCAACTACTACCTCTGTGGTATAAACCTTCTGGCCATCACGATTGGTGTAGCTGCCTGTCTGAATGCGTCCTGAAACAATGATCTTAAGTCCCTGACGGAAATACTTCTCAGCAAACTCGGCTGTACGTCCAAAGGATACACAACTGATAAAGTCTGCTGTTGCTTCACCGTCACGGCGGAATCTTCTGTCTACTGCCAGTGTATATCTGGCAATTGCCAATGCATTCTCTCCTGCGGAATATCTCACCTCAGGATCTCTTGTTAAGCGTCCCATTAAAATTA
>OLOX01002797.1_pt1 | contig 14049 bp, 18 predicted proteins | sample 1672091 | NCBI WGS metagenome assembly OLOX01 (sample SAMEA3136644, study PRJEB25190) | human gut metagenome | reverse complement strand
TTTGCGTTCCGCTCCACAGATACCAATGAAATCAAGCAGACCTTAGAGTTTTTCGGTCTGGACAGTGAGGACGAAAACAACCAGAAACGGTTGAGGGATTTGGAGAACGGACAATGCTTAATGCAGGATTTATACGGACGTGTCGGTGTGGTACAGATACACCCTGTCTTTGTAGAACTGCTCCATGCTTTTGATACCAGACCGCCGATAAAAAGTGAGGTGGATTTGGAATGATGAAATCTGTCACAAAAGAAAAGGTATTCCATGTACTGAAACTGGTTCTGCTTGCCGTGACCGTTACACTGGTACTGTTGTCCCTGCTTGGGACGGTAGCTCATGCGTCTGGACTGGTCGATGATACGGTCAATGCAGACAACCTGTATTCAAAGTATCCGCTTTCCAACTATCAGCTTGATTTCTATGTGGACAATAGCTGGTCATGGCTTCCGTGGAACTGGCTGGACGGCATTGGAAAATCGGTGCAGTACGGGCTTTACTGTATCACAAATTTTGTCTGGACAATCAGCCTGTATCTTAGCAATGCCACAGGATATGTGGTGCAACAGGCGTATAAGCTGGACTTCATCAATGACATGGCAGACAGTATCGGGAAAAGTATCCAGACACTTGCCGGAGTGACCGAACATGGATTTTCCAGCAGTGGATTCTATGTGGGATTCCTGCTCATTATCATTCTGATTGTAGGTGTTTACACCGCCTATACAGGGCTTCTCAAACGGGAAACAAGCAAAGCACTTCACGCTGTTATCAACTTTGTGGTGGTGTTCATTGTGTCTGCGTCCTTTATTGCTTATGCTCCCAATTATATCCAGAAAATCAATGATTTCAGTTCGGACATCAGCACCGCTTCTCTGGACTTGGGGACAAAAATCATGCTCCCCGATTCACAAAGCAAAGGCAAGGACAGCGTAGACCTTATCCGTGACAGCCTTTTTGCGATACAGGTAGAAAAACCGTGGCTGTTGTTGCAGTTCGGGAACAGCGATACCGAAGAAATCGGGACTGACCGTGTGGAAGCTCTGGTATCTGCCAGTCCGTCAGACGAAGATGGGGAAACAAGGGAAAAGGTTGTCAAAACAGAGATTGAGGATAACGACAATGACAATCTTACCATTCCACAGGTCGTAAACCGTCTTGGCATGGTGTTTTTCCTGCTCATTTTCAATCTCGGTATCACAATATTTATCTTCCTGCTTACTGGCATGATGTTGTTTTCCCAGATACTCTTTATCATATATGCCATATTTTTACCTGTCAGTTTTTTACTGTCCATGATACCGACCTATGAGAACATGGCGAAACAGGCAGTTGTCCGTGTGTTCAATGCCATTATGACAAGAGCCGGAATCACACTGATTGTGACCGTGGCATTTTCAATTTCCAGTATGTTTTACAACATTTCCACAGACTATCCGTTCTTCATGGTGGCATTTTTGCAGATAATCTGTTTTGCCGGAATCTACATGAAGCTCGGAGAACTAATGAGTATGTTCAGCCTGAATGCTAATGACAGTCAGCAGATAGGTCGCCGGATTTTCCGTAGACCGATGGTGTTCATGCGACATCGGGCAAGACGTATGGAACACAGGATTGCAAGGGCTGTCGGTGCTGGAAGTGTTGCAGGTGCGGTGGCTGGTGCAAGTGTTGCCAGAGCCGGAAAGCCAGCAACGAACCAACCGCCAAAGAAACGGGAAAATACCTCTGCCAGCATGGGAAGCCGTGTCGGTTCTGCTGTCGGTGCTGTGATGGATACGAAAAATAAAGTCCGTGACAGTGCTTCTTCTCTGAAAGAAAATGTGAAAGACTTACCGACACAGGCTGGTTATGCTGTTCACTCTGCAAAACAGAAAGCAAAGGATAATGTATCAGACTTTAAGCGTGGCGTTGTGGAAGAACGGGAAAACCGACAGGAACAGCGTACACAGAAACGCAACCTGCACAGGGAAAATATCTCACAGAAAAAGCAGGAATTACAGAAAGCACAGGAAGCAAGGCAGACAGTTCATGCGAATGGATCAGCGACAGCCGGAGCTACCAGAAGCCATGAACGCCCTGTTGCCACACCTGTTCCAAAAACAGCACAGACCGATACGGTCATAAAGCCGGATATGAAGCGTCCTGCTACTTCTCCTGTGATAAAAAATGCAGAAGTCAAGGCTGGAAAAGAAACTGTCCGAACCAATATCAGACAGGAACAGCAGGTCAAATCGGTTGCCAGAACGAACCAGCCAAACGTAGCGGAAACTATCAGTAATCATAAGAAATCTACGGTACAGAAAACACAGGTCAATGGGAAATCTGCCCGTAAAACTGTTACGAAACATTCAGAGAAAGGACGGAAGAAATGAGATTAAAACGTATCCTTATCATAGGTACGATATTTCCAGTCCTTTTCTCCATCGTCCTCTTTTTCGGGATACTGATTTCCGGCGAAGATGACGACAGTTCAAACAGCTATTCGCCTGTCTATTCTGGAATGAACCTGTCAGCCGATGTCCTCAAACATCAGCCGATGGTAGAAAAATACGCCAGAGAAAACGGTATCTCGGAGTATGTGAACGTCCTGCTTGCCATCATACAGGTGGAAAGTGGCGGTACGGCTACCGATGTCATGCAGTCCAGCGAAAGTCTTGGACTACCGCCAAACTCATTAAGTACAGAAGAATCCATTAAGCAGGGGTGTAAATATTTTGCGTCCCTGCTTTCTTCCTGTAAAGCCAAAGGCATGAATGACATTAACGTGGTCATTCAATCTTATAACTATGGTGGTGGCTATGCAGACTATGTGGCGAAGAACGGGAAAAAGCACAGCTTCAATCTTGCAGAGAATTTCGCAAAGAATAAATCCGGCGGTACAAAAGTGACCTATACGAACCCGATAGCAGTCAATAAAAATGGTGGCTGGCGTTATAACTACGGGAATATGTTTTATGTGGAGCTGGTCAACCAATATCTGACCGTGAAGCAGTTCAGCAACGAAACGGTACAGGCGGTTATGAATGAAGCATTGAAATATCAAGGTTGGAAATATGTCTATGGTGGCAGTAATCCGAACACCTCTTTTGACTGTTCTGGTCTTACCCAGTGGTGCTACGGAAAAGCCGGAATCAGCCTGCCACGAACTGCACAGGCACAGTATGACGCAACCCAGCATATCCCATTGTCACAGGCACAGGCTGGCGATTTGGTCTTTTTCCATTCCACTTATAATACCAGTGACTATGTTACCCATGTAGGAATCTATGTGGGAAACAATCAGATGTATCATGCCGGAAATCCAATCGGCTATACCGATTTGACCTCTGCCTACTGGCAACAGCACATCATTTGTGCCGGAAGAATCAAACAATAGAAAGGACTTGAAATATGTTTAAGAAAAAAGAAAAAACAGAGAAAGCACCTAAGAATAAGAAAGTGCGTACCATGAAAGTCGGGACACATAAGAAATCTGTCCTGCTGTTGTGGGCGGTGCTTCTGGCAAGCACCAGCTTTGGTGTGTATAAGAACTTTACCGCCATTGACACCCACACGGTACATGAAAAAGAAATCATTCAGCTAAGATTGAACGATACCAACGGTATTGAGAATTTCGTCAAGAACTTTGCGAAAGCCTACTACTCATGGGATACCAGCAAGGAAGCCATTGAAGCAAGGACAACAGAAATCAGTAAATACCTTACCAAAGAATTACAGGACTTGAACGCTGATACCATCAGAACGGACATACCAACCAGTGTTACGGTTACAAATGTGCTGGTCTGGAATGTGGAACAGTCTGGAATGAACGATTTTACCGTTGCCTACGAAGTAGATCAGCAGGTAAAAGAGGGAGAACAGACACAGGCAGTCACAGAAAACTACACCGTGACCGTTCATGTGGATAAGGACGGTGCAATGGTCATTACCCAGAATCCAACCCTTGCTCCGGCGGTACAGAAATCAAAGTATGAACCGAAAGTACAGGAAGCAGATGTCAGTGTCAGTTCCGACACAGTCAAGGACGCTACCGCTTTCTTGGAAACATTCTTTAAGCTGTATCCGACAGCTACGGAAAAAGAACTTGCCTATTACGTCAAAGACGGTGTGCTTGCTCCTGTTTCCGGCGACTATGTATTTTCGGAACTGGTAAACCCTGTCTTTACCAAAGACGGCGATAACCTCAAGGTCAGTGTGTCTGTGAAGTATCTGGATAACAAGTCGAAAATGACACAAATCTCACAGTATGAGCTTATGCTTCATAAGGACGATAACTGGAAGATTGTAGAATAAAATCAAAAGGCTTGCTTTCGTATAAACTACGCATAGCAAGCCCTTTATATTTTTTGGAGGGATATTACAAATTAAGATGCTCTCTCATTGACATAATCCATGTTTCGATTGCTTGTACAAGAATAGCCTGTTGTTCTAAAACGGCTAATCCAGTTTCGGGGATTTCAGGAATATTCTTTTTAAAATTCCTATTTTCCTCGATATATGATTTAAGCATTTTAATATTATTTTCGATATTATCAAGACATAGTTTTTGATTATCTTTGGATAAACTGTCAAGGTTGACAATTACGGCATTAAAATCTAAAAAAATATGAATTGGTTTACAGGATATATCTAGCATAAGTTTTTCAAATTGAGAATTTCCAGAATCAGTCAATGTGTAAACTGCTTTTTCTGGCATTTTTCCATCTTTAACCTGTGTGCTAGTGATATAGCCTTTTCCCTCTAACTGAATCACTTTTTTGTAGATTGAGGGGGTACTAATTTTTACCCATTTAGAGATGTTTCGATATTCCACCATTTTTTGAATATCGTATGCACTCATGGATTCTTTTTTGAGAATCCCTAATACTATTAAATCAATCGTTGCCATAAATTTTTCCTCCATTTATATTGACAGTTACTATAAATTATAGTAGTATAATTCCTACAGCTAATATGCTGTAATTTATACTATTATATTTTATAATTCATGTCAAGAGAAAGGAGATTTTTGAATGAACAATCGTAACAACAAAATGGAGTTATTAGGAAATGCTCCGATACCAAAAGCCCTTATGGCTATGGGAATCCCTACCATGTTGGGTATGATGGTAAATGCTATCTACAATCTGGTGGATGCCTATTTTGTAGGTAGTTTGGGTACAAGTCAGATGGGAGCAATCTCAGTAGTTTATCCACTTGGTCAAGTAGTAGTGGGATTAGGCTTACTGTTTGGAAATGGTTCAGCATCTTATCTGTCTAGATTATTAGGAAAGGGTGACAAAGAAAAAGCAAATCAAGTAGCAAGTACGGCATTGTATAGTAGTATTACTGTAGGTGCAATTATGATTATTTTATCCATAATTTTTCTTCGTCCTATTCTTAAATTTTTAGGAGCAACAGACAGTATCATGCCTTACGCTATTACCTATGCCAGCATTTATATTATTTCTTGTATTTTCAATGTGTTTAATGTAACGATGAATAATATTGTAACCAGTGAGGGAGCGGCAAAAACAACTATGTGTGCCTTAATGACTGGTGCAATATTGAATATTGGTTTAGACCCTGTATTCATTTATATATTAAATATGGGTGTTGCAGGAGCGGCAATCGCAACTGCTATTTCACAGATTGTTTCTACATTAGTTTATTTAACATTTATTCTTAGAAAAAAAAGTACCTATCATTTTAGAATTAGGAATTTTTCATTTACAAAAGATATTATGTCAGAGATATTTAAAATCGGAATACCAACACTTGTTTTTCAGATATTAACAAGCCTTTCTATTTCTTTTGTAAATACAAAATCTATGGTCTATGGAGATTCTGTAATTGCTGGTATGGGGGCTGTGACAAGAATTGTTTCTATGGGAAGTTTGATGGTATTTGGATTTATTAAAGGTTTTCAGCCGATTGCCGGATATAGTTATGGTGCAAAGAAATTTTACCGTTTACAAGAAGCAATTAAAACATCAATTTTATGGTCTACCATATTTTGTGTTATTTATGGATTGATATTGGCAATATTTTCAAAAGGAATCATATCACAATTCACAAAAATGGATTTAGATATGATTCGTGTAGGAACTCAATCTTTACGGATAAATGGTTTTTCATTTATGTTGTTTGGCTTCTATACTGTATATTCTTCATTATTACTCGCTCTTGGGAAAGGGTTAGCTGGTTTCTTTTTAGGAGCTTGTCGGCAAGGAATTTGTTTCATACCTGTAATTCTGATTCTTCCAGTATTTTGGGGAATCAACGGCATTATGTACGTCCAGCCAATCGCTGATGTACTTTCTGCTGTGATTACTATTTTTATGGCGGTGCATTTACACAAAGAACTTGCTTTATCAAAACAGAAATTTTTATCTGGACAACAAAATACATAAAGGTTAGGAACGCTTTTATATAACAGAGATTAAAAATATGGTAGGATTAAAAAAACGACATATTAAAAAAATGTTGAAAACTGGTGCTAAAGCAGATGGAGCATCGCTTGCTGATATTCGGACTGATATAGAAGCTACTATTGATGAAGCAATGACCAGTACAGACCCACAAGTACAGGAAAATTTCAAAAAGTTGTTTGGAAGTAAGCGTCCCACGTCAGAAGAATATATCTATAAAATTGCAAAGAAAACAAAACTTTAATTGGCTAAAGTAAAATTTGGGTATTTTAAATGCTGTTAAGGGTATTTGAACTTAAAGTGCTTGCGATTGTTTTGGAGAAATATTAAACTTCTATTAAAGTACATGGAGGAAAGCATATTGAAACTGCAACTATTGGAAAAAAAAGATTTGGCTGAACCGGAAATAGATATACGATATTCAAGTATGACCCAACCTTTAAATCGGATTGTTCAATATATCCGTCAACAAGAATATCTTATACAAGGAATTTTTGAAAAAAAGCTGTATCAGATACCATTAAATGAAGTCTTGTATTTTGAAACTGTTGATAAAAAAACATTTATGTACACTCAACAAAAAATATTTGAATGTAAAAAGACACTTTCTGCTATTGAACAAGATTTAATAAGGTCAAATGTTGTAAGGATAAGCAAAACAGTCTTATTGAATATTTCTTGTCTGGTCTGTGTTAAACCTTACCCTAACCACAGATTATTGGCAGAACTTAACAATGAAGAAAATCTAATTGTTTCAAGAAAATATATTCCTATTCTAAGAGATAAGATAAGGAGTGGCTATTATGAATAAATTTTTAAGGACATATCTTCCTGCATTTTCTATGGCATTTACATTTATTATTTTGTATGCAACGATAAGCAATATTATAGCAGGATATTCTAAAGACAGATTTTGTTTCTTTATTTTGCAGGTGTTTGTTTATCTTATGGTGTCAGTGATTGTCGATTGGCTTCTATCATTTATAGATTTTAGCAAATATATATATCACTTTATTGCTGAAATGATTATATTATATCCAATAACCATTGGTGTGGCATTTATAGGTAAATGGTTTGCGTTTAGTGCAATTAACATTACATGGTATTCATGTGTCTATATTTTAATTATGATAGCTATTCATTGCTATTTTTATCATATTTCCAAAAGACAAGCTGATGAAATAAACAATTTTTTAAAATTAAGGAATAAGAGGTAATAGTAATGGGCGATATGACAAAATTTAATAGTGCTATTGAATATTATATATTTAATGTGTTGCTAATGTGTTTACTTATTTCCGAAATATTTATTTTCTTTTATACACGTTCAAAGCAAAATAGAACTGAAAAAATTGACACTAGAGATTTAGGAACGAAATGGTTGTTATATTTAAATTTTGTATTTTGTTTGATAATTAGTTTTCTATGTATCAGTCAAAAAGCTCCATTTTGCATAAGAGAATTGACGTTGCCTGCTTACTTTGCAAAAATTGGTATGTTAATTACAGCAGTCGGGATTTGTATTCGTATAAAAGCTGTTTTAACTTTAAAAAAGGCATTTACATTAAATGTTCAGATTAGTAAAGAACAACAGCTAATAACAAATGGTATGTATAAATTTGTCCGCCACCCTGCCTACACTGGAAGTATTCTGTCATTATTGGGCGTGAGTATTGCGTTAAAGAATATCCCTGCTATATTGATAGTTGCTATTTGTAGCTTTGTTTGCTATCAAATAAGAATAAATGTTGAAGAAGCAGTTTTACAAAAATATTTCAAAGAATATAACTTATATAAAGAAAAAACATATAAACTTTTTCCGTATATATATTAAAATTGCTGATGTCTTGGAGATAACTTTAGTAATGGTATTGACTAGTTATTTTTTATGAAAAAATAAAATTTGTAGAATAAATTTGTAAGATTAAGCGAATATGAGAGGAGCTTTTATGAGTAATCAATCATGGGTGTTTTGCCCTATTTGTAACAATAAGACACGAACCAAAATACGGAACGATACAGAACTGATAAATTTTCCGTTATTCTGTCCGAAGTGCAAACAAGAAACTATAATCAATATGAAACGTGGAAATATAATTATCAGAGAGCCAGACGCTAAGACGCAGAGCCGATAATTTGTAAGTTATTGTAACTTATAGATTGTCGGCTCATTTTTTGAAACAAAAAAGTGGAGATTTTATTTTTTCTCCACTTCCTTTGACTTAATAATTCCATCAGCAACACTTTCAATAATAATTAAGTCTTTTTCGGACATAGTATCGAGTTGCTCTTCTAACTGCCGTCTTCTGGTGCTTTTTACCAGATCAGAGGCAGGTAAAAAAATTCATCAGCAGATATATTAAGTAAATGAACAAGGTCATAAAGCACCTGTAAACTTGGGTGCTGTCCTTTGTTCTCGATGTTTGTTAAATAGCGTGGGTCAATTTCAATCATAGCTCCCACCTGCTCACGGGTCAGACCCTGCTTTATCCGAGCTTGTTTGATTGCCAGACCAAACGCTCTAAAATCGTACTTATCTTCTTTTTTACGCATATGTAATCACCTCACTACATTTTACAGTTCCTGTTCACAAATCAACAGGTATTGAAAAACGTATATGTGAGTTTGTGAGTTCATATTTGCATTTCTAAACAAAATACTGCTTGTGAGGTTAATAAAAAAACCGCTATAACTGGAAGATTATAGGATAATAAATATAGCTTGCATTTCATGCTTCGGTATGATTTGCAAGCTGATTAATATAGTTGTTACATTTCGTTTAAGAGATTATAATAATTAAAATAGCTAAAATCTATCAATTTTTAACAGTAGTATGTGGACATAGTTGATAAAAAATTGCTTTTTCAATGATAAGATATATTTCTAAGGAGGAACGAGATATGGCACAGAGCATTTTGATTGTAGACGACGAAAGAGATATTGTATCAATGCTAAATCAATATTTTTGCAAAATTGGTTATGTAGTATACACAGCAATTAACGGAAAAGAAGCACTGAATGCAATCACAAAACATCCAGATATTATTTTATTAGATATAAATATGCCAGATATGAATGGTTTTACAATTTGTGAAAAAATCAGGAATTTTGTGTCCTGTCCTATTATTTTTTTAACAGCTCGGATTGAGGACTGTGATAAAATCAAAGGATTTGCTGTCGGTGGTGACGACTATGTTGTAAAGCCTTTCTCCGTTGATGAATTAGAAGCCAGAGTTGCTGCACATTTGCGGAGAGAAAAAAGACATGGTTCGTCCGCAATAGTTCAGTTCGATAATAATATAGTAATTGATTATTCATCACGAGTTGTTTTTTATAGAAATGCTGAAATAAATTTTACGAAGAAAGAGTTTGATATTATTGAATTTCTTTCACAAAACAAGGGGATTATTTTTGATCGTGAGACAATTTATGAAAAAGTATGGGGCTTAGATGGTTCTGGCGACAATTCTGTTATTACAGAACATATACGCCGGATAAGAACAAAATTCCTTTCTATAGGCGACAATCCTTATATAGAAACTGTCTGGGGGTGCGGATATAAATGGAAAAAGTAAGGCGAAAAAATTCAAGGCATTATATTGACAACATGAGTATTAAAAATTCGTTTGTTTTTTATGCTCTTATTTCCTTAGTGATTGGTATTGTAATAGGTGTTATATCTATTACTCTTGTAGATGATTACAGAATAAACCTTAACTATAAATATGAGGACATGACAACAAGGTATGATATACCTGAAAATGGTTCATTTACAGCGAAATATAACAAAGACCAAACAGAATACACAATATATAATGCAAGTGAAAAGGAAGTATGTAATTTTGTTGTAGACTATCAAAAGGAACGTCCAGTACAAGAATATATTTATCCTAATCATGTTTCTTACATTGAAGTTTCACCAAAGTTTACTAAACATGATAGAATTGTGGATTCTGCTCTAGGTGTGGTTAATATTGTCACCATTCCTATTGTTCTTTCAATTAGCATGATTCTTTGTGTGACTATCTTTGTAAACCGAAAATTAGTAAGACCCATAAAGTTACTGACGAATGCATACAGAAAAGTCGAAAACAACGAACTGGATTTTACGTTGCCTTACCCTTATAAAGACGAGATGGGGAGGCTGTGTCTTGCATTTGAGAAGATGAAAAATTGTTTATATCAAAACAACCAAAAAATGATACGGCAATTTACTGAACAAAGGAGATTAAATGCTGCTTTTTCACATGATTTACGCACGCCTTTAACAATACTAAAAGGACATACCACAATGTTGTTATCATTTATTCCCAAAGGATTAGTTTCTCAACAGGAGGTACTCGACGAATTATCAACAGTACGCAACAATGTGGAACGGCTTGAAAAATACGTTAGTGCTATGACAAACTTATACCGTTTAGAAGATATAGAAATCGAAAAAGAAAACATAAACTTTGACTTCTTATTAAAAACCTTATCAAATACAACGGAAATGCTCTGTTCTGATATAGAATATACGATTAAAACAAATTGTAATAAACAGCAAACTCTATTTATCAATCTTGAAATTATCATACAAATTTATGAAAACCTGTTGTCTAATAGCATTAGATATGCTAAGTCGATGATAGCTATTGATGTAAATAAACAGGAGGAATTTTTATTGATTACGGTCTCTGACGATGGCTGTGGTTTCAAAAGTACGGATATAGAACGTGTAACATTACCATTTTATAAACCATCGCAAGATACTACGTCTGAACATCTAGGTCTGGGATTAAACATTTGTAAAATATTATGTGAAAGGCATGGAGGTACAATAAAAATTTCAAATAATCATAAGGGGGGAGCCTGTGTTACAGCTTGTATAAAAATTGCATATGTTGATGAAAAATAGACATTTTCCCCATATAATTGCATTAAGCACTTATAAAGGAGGTTTCGATTATGAAAAAAATTATCTGTATTATTTTAATAACTGTCACAAGCATTTTGTCCGGGTGCAATTCAACATCAGATGAAGAAATAATATCATCACAGGATTTCAAAGAGAATTATGAGGTTTCGTCCTATGGAACTGAGGAAAAAATTAATACTTTATCAGATGTTGAGCTTACATCAAGTGAAAAAGAGTATTCTGACTTAGAAAACGCAAAATTTTTTTTAGAAAATAACTCCAACAAAGAGTATCATTATTCTAAAGCCTATTTTGAAATTGAAGCGGAGCAATCAGAAACATGGTATCAATTAACTCAACTTTATGACCCATCAAAAGATAACGAAGATGATGCAGTTATAAATCCCACCGAAAGATTAAGTTTACCATTTGATATTTCCTCGGTTTATGGCGAACTCCCATCAGGGCACTATAGAATAATAGTAAGTATTTCTTATTTCGAATCCCCTAAAGATTGGGATTATGACACTTATTATTTGGCATGTGAATTTACATTAAAATAGTATATCAGAAAGGAAACAAATGGGAACAGCAAAATGGATATACTGTCCTATATGCAAGAATAAAACAAGAACAAAAATCAGAACGGATACTAAGTTGATAAATTTTCCACTGTATTGTCCAAAATGCAAACAGGAAAACCTAATTAATGCCAGCAAATTAAAAATAACAGTAATCAAAGAGCCAGACACTTAGATGCAGAGCCGATAATTCAGAGGATTTCATATCTCATAGATTATCGGCTCATTTTTATTACCTATCACCATATCCCGTATGATTGGCAGGCAAATAAAAATGGAGGAACTAATCTTCCCCCACTTCCTTTGATTTGATGATACCAGCAGCGACGCTCTCCATGACAACCATATCTTTGTCGTCGAAAGTATCAAGCTGTTGTTCCAACTGTCTGCGGCGAGTGCTTTTTACTTTGTCACTGGTCGGCAGGAAAATTTCATCAACAGACACATTAAGTAGAGTTACAAGGTCATAAAACACCTGTAAACTTGGGTGCTGCCCTTTATTCTCAATATTCGTCAGATAGCGTGGGTCAATTTCAATTTTTGCTCCCACCTGTTCACGGGTCAGACCTTGTTTCATCCTTGCCGCTTTGATGGCAAGACCAAAGGCTCTGAAATCGTATTTATCTTCTGTTTTACGCATAATTAATCACCTCACTACATTTTACTGTTCCTAAAGAATTTGTAACAGGTACAGTAAAACGTATTGCAAGGTTTATCAGTTCCTATGAACAGGTAAATAACAATATATGCTGCTTGGCGGTAAAAAAAAAACCGTTGTCAGCAGTAATGCTTTTATACGTCCTTTTAGATAGAACGACGGTTCATACAGCCGCCGTTTTATTTTTGTCCAACGGTGGACAAACTACTGGTTGGTTTTGTTTTAGCGGCTTCAGGAGGTAGCCGCATGGAATGCCTATACATTCAACAACATTCGACCATTGGTAGCTTGTTAAAAAAATCCGTTTAACTTTTGCGGATTATATCGCTCTTGTATATGGTTTTTCACATCACATAGCAGGAACAATTTATAAGGCACAAGAACAGCACGTCAGTATTGCTCTTGTGCTTTTTTGCTACTTTAAAAAATTTTTTGATTTTTTTCTGATTCGGGTTACAAATCACCCCTCCGTGTTGAGTGTTAGTGCGGAAAGAGGTAAAAAGCCTTTTCGCTTTAGCAACTTCAACTTGAAAGGAGGTGAGATTATGAAACCTTCTTCATTTGAGAACGCTATAAGACTTCAATTTGACTGTCTGGCTCGTAAGGTGATTGGCAGAACTGTAAAGAACTACAACAAAGAACTTGCCAGACGTGCAAAGCATGAAATATCTTTCTGTGAAATACCAGAGCTGGAATTAAACCAGTTGGGTGTATCGGACGAATACTCGCTTGAATTTACTTCCTTTGATGTGTTCGGTACAGAAGTTCGTGTCTATGATGAGAAATTATGTGAAGCAATCAAAAAATTAAGTGAAAGACGACGCAATGTTGTGTTGATGTTCTACTTTCTGGAATTACCAGACGCAGAAATCGCAGAGATTTTGGATATTTCCAGAAACTCTGTTTATAGAAACAGAATGTGTTCACTAAAGCTCATTAGAGATATGTACGAGGAGGAATTATAACATGATGAAGTCTACAAAAAAGTGTCCTCTATTCTCCACAATCAGTTTAGCTGCTGATGGCGACGAAGTGGCAATAGAGAAAATTTTAAATCACTATGACGCTTACATATCAAAAGCAAGTTTACGCCCGTTCTATGATGAACACGGAAATATGTATATTGTGGTCGATATGGAACTGAAAGGCAGAATTAGAGCTGCCCTTATTAAAGCAATTCTAGGTTTTGAAGTCAGAGTGAAATAAGCGAATATATACGGAGTGTGATACCACCTCATTCCAGCTCCGTTTTACAAGTGTTCTTTGAAAATTGAATAAAGTAATCAGATACGTTTGATATGCGGTGAGCCGACGGACTGGAACGCCATGACCCATGAAAAGGAGGGATAAAGAAGCGAGCGACCACGCCAGTGATCCGTAAGCGACTGTTGGAAAAGTTGCTGCCATGACCCGTATATCAGAATAATGATACACTCGCATGGTGCGGTTCACCCATCAGAATGGGAATGGTGAAATTCCAGTGGAGCTTTCCAAAGCCATCTGATT
>OLOX01002796.1_pt1 | contig 14059 bp, 13 predicted proteins | sample 1672091 | NCBI WGS metagenome assembly OLOX01 (sample SAMEA3136644, study PRJEB25190) | human gut metagenome | reverse complement strand
CGCGAACCGAAACTCGTTGGCATCTGCTATTGAAAACATGGCAGATGCCAATTCAAACATCGGCTTCGCGCGGTTATGTTTTATTCGGGAGCACGGTGAGTGCTGCACGTAAGTCCTAAAATTGTCTGCAGGTTGCGGACACGCCGCGTGGAATGTTCCAAACTTGGAAAGACACAGCTCATCCAGGATGCCGGACGCGGCATGGTTAGAAATACCGGATTTTACGATCAGAATCGTCGCTGCCGGTTGCATTTGGAACGATGCGTTTCGCTAACTTCCCAGCCTACAGCTTATCTTCTGCCGGCTATCGCAGGCGCCGGATGCTTTTGGACACGACATTGACGGTTTAGAGAACCGCCTGAATATGCAGATCGCCCGCAGTTGACAGATCAATACAGGAACCGTCGTCCAACTGCACGATCGGTCTGGAAAGCTGCTTGTCGTTGAGCATGACAATGTTGGCACTACGACCATCACTTAAGAGGATGCGGTGGTTCTGGTAGGTGCCGGCGATCCGGTTGAGGAACGCGAGAACACATTTGGTATCGTATTTCTGCAGACCGTCACGCTCAAAGTTGGCGATAACCTGAAAAGCGCACAGGGGAGCACGGTAAGAGCGGGCGGTCGTCATGGCATCATAAACATCCGCGATCGCAACAACGCGTGCATAAGGATCAATATCGTTCGTCTTAAGACCGCTTGGATAACCGGTGCCATCACAGCGCTCATGATGAGAGAGTGCGGCGAGCTTGATGTGTGCATCCAGCGGAAGCGGCTTTAACAGTTCGTAACCGTACTGGGTGTGCAGCCTGACCTGCGCGAACTCTTCGTCGGTGTATTTGCCCGGTTTGTTGAGAAGCTCTGTTGGAATCTTGAGCTTGCCGATGTCGTGAAGCAGTCCGGCGAGCGTCAGCATGTCTAAAGTGGCGTCGTCTGCCTTGATCCATTTTCCGATCTGCCGACAGATCAGCGAGACATTCAGGGAATGTACATAGACGCTGTCGTCTGAGGAATGCATGTTATGTAACATATTAAACAATTCCAGAGAAGTCTTGCAGGACTGGAACAATTCGACGACCTTCGACAGGAGCGCTGATGTGTCTAACGGCTTGCCCTCGTTCACGTAGCCCTCAAAGCTGACACGGATCTGACTGAGCACGATCGTGTGATCCACCTGGAAAGACTGAAACTTCTGCGAAGTCTTGATTTTCTGCGAATAGGACTTGGGAGCCGCCTGCTTTTCTTCCCCGTCCACAATGCAGGCCGACTTGATATTATAAAAGGAAAGGCGCAGGATCGACTGCTTCGTAAGTTCTTTTCCTTTTTCAAGAACCACCTGTCCGCTGGGGGTAGTGATGTCTTTTGCAAGAACCATGCCCTCTTTTAAATTGTACAGTGCCAATTCTTTCATTTGCTTACCCCTTCTACCTATATTTACTACAACTACTTTCAGTATAGAAGTTTGAAAAAAGAAAGTCAATAAAAAGCTTGACATAGCGGAGAAAGGGGTGTAACGTATCAGACGTAGATTTGAAAATTCAATATTGTGTGTAAATTTTCTTATTCAGAGTGATGGAGATACATAGGATCTGTGAAGTCACGGCAACCCCTCTACGGAAGGTGCCAACCTGAGCGAGCAAATACTGTTATGGATGAGCGCTGTCAGAAGCGATATCCGCGATAGTTCGAACAATAAGAGGATTTGATTATCTATACGTCACTTCCACTTGTTTTTCGCAAGTGGTTTTTTTGTGTCATTTTACATGATGAGAAAGGGAGTAATAAGGAATGGAAAAGAGATTATTTACATCTGAGTCCGTCACAGAAGGACACCCGGACAAAGTCTGCGATGCAATTTCCGACGCGATTCTGGATGCGTGCATGGCAGAGGATCCAATGAGCCGTGTGGCTTGTGAGACGGCAAGCTGTACCGGATTTGTACTGGTAACCGGAGAGATTACCACAAAGGCAAAGCTGGATATTCCGGCGATCGTGAGACAGACAGTCAACGAGATCGGTTACAACGATGCGAAGACCGGATTTGACGGAAATACATGTGCAGTTATGGTAGCGCTCGATCAGCAGTCACCGGATATTGCCATGGGTGTAGACAAGGCACTCGAGGCAAAAGAGGGCGGGTTAAAGGATGAACTGGATACCGGTGCAGGAGATCAGGGTATGATGTTCGGTTATGCGACAAACGAGACACCGGAATATCTCCCTCCTGCAATTTCCTTCGCACACAGACTTACAAGACAGCTTGCAAAAGTTAGAAAGGATGGAACACTTTCTTATCTGGGACCAGATGGAAAATCACAGGTGACAGTTGAGTTTGATGACAATGATCGCGTGAAACGAATCCATACCATCGTAATCTCCACACAGCACAGTGAAGATGTAAGTCTGGAGCAGATTAAGAAAGATATTATTCAGTATGTGATTCAACCGGTAATTCCGGAAAATCTTCTGGATGAGGACACAATCTATTATGTAAATCCTACCGGACGTTTCGTGATCGGAGGACCACAGGGCGATTCAGGACTGACCGGCAGAAAGATTATTGTTGATACCTACGGTGGAACAGGACGTCATGGCGGTGGAGCATTTTCCGGAAAAGATCCGACAAAGGTTGACAGATCAGCCGCTTACGCTGCAAGATGGGTTGCAAAAAACCTGGTGGCAGCAGGTGTTGCAGAAAAAGTAGAAATAGAACTGGCATATGCAATTGGCGTGGCAAAACCGGTATCTATTGCAGCAGAAACCTTTGGCACAGGAAAAGTTCCGGAAGAAGTGATCGTGGAGACTATTGAGAAAGTCTTTGATCTCAGACCTGCGGCAATTATTGATGCACTGAATCTGCGCAGACCGATATACAAACAGACGGCAGCTTATGGACACTTCGGAAGAACAGACATTGAGCTTCCGTGGGAAAAGCTTGATAAGGTTGAAGAAATTAAAAAATATTTGTTGTAAAAATTATCTTTAATAATGGAATTACCATAAAGAAATCTGCAGCATCGCAGAGAGGAGAACAATATGGAAAACAAGACAAACTGGCGGGATGAGGAACTGAGTATCACAGAGGTAATAGAAAAATATCCGGAAGTTTCCCCATTTATCATTATAAAAACAGATGCACAACGGCGAGGCGTACATTTTACAGATGCGGCGTTAAAGAAAGTTGATCCACAGATTCATCAGACCCAGAGCAGAAGTTTTGCACTGGAAAAAACAGATCTGACACCTTTTTCCCTGCTTATGCGTGATGGAACCAGTATTCTTACAGGAGATGTGAGAGTGCAGGGAGCGAGGGAACCACTTATCGTAGATGTGGTAGACGATAAGATTATGATTTGCGATGAGGGGAAACCGTTAGAAGAGGTGTTTTACTGGGAGAAACCAGACTTTTATAACAAGACCACAAGCAGCGGAAAACCTATGTGGCACATTGCCTGGGCAAGACCTCAGAGAATTGATATTAATCCGAATCAGTTTTGCCAGTTCTGGCAGACGCCGGGACACGGATGTAAGTATTGTGCGATTGCAGCAACTTACAGAAAGAATGATAAACCGCAGTTTGTAAATCTGGACGATATTGAAGAAACTGTACAGGAGGCATTAAAACAACCAGGAAGATATACCAGTATTTTTCTCACAGGCGGAACAATCCTGGATGGAAAAGAACTTCTGGATGATGAAGTAAATCTTTATATTGATATCCTGAAAAGAATCGGTAAAAATTTTGGTGGCAAAAGATTTCCAAGCCAACTGATCGGTACAGCATTTAACAAGAATCAGCTGCAGCGTCTTCATGATGAAACCGGACTGATGAGTTATACAGCAGATATTGAAGTATTGAATGATGAACTGTTTCAGTGAATCTGCCCTGGAAAAGCTGCAAGGATTGGTTATCAGGAATGGAAGGAAAGACTATTCCAGGCAGTAGATATTTTCGGAAGAGGATATGTAAATACAGGACTGGTTGCAGGAGTAGAACTGGCAAAACCTAATGGATTTGCTTCAGAGGAAGAAGCACTGGAACGTGTTCTGGAAGAAGCAGAAGACTTTGCGAAGAACGGCGTCAGTCCGGTAGGATGCGTCTGGACAGTGGCACCCGGATCGGTTTTCTTCAGACAAAAAACACCATCTCTGGAATACTATGTAAGACTTTCCAAAGGATTTGATGAGCTGAGAAGAAAATATGATATTTCAATTGATATGGATAATTACAGACGATGCGGAAACCATCCGGATACCGATTTATCCAGAATTTAGGAGGACAGAAAATGGCCATCGAACTGACAAAAGAAATTAAAGAACTGTTTGAAGATCCCCAGAGTATCAAAGTGCTGGCAACAACAGGAAGAGACGGAAATCTGAATGTGGTGTTTAAGCAGTCACTTCGAATCAATGAACAGGGATATATCGAATATAAGGAATTGATCGAGACCTCACAGACAAACAAAAACATGGTTTACAGCATCTGGTTTCATAAACTTGTATCAGTGAATATCCGCAATGGAAATAAGAGTTATCAGATTAAAGGATATCCGTATCGTTCTCTGATCGCTGGCAGGGAATTTGAAGCGGCGTACAGAGAGGTTCAGGAGAAACATGGAAAGATTGACCTTTCAGCAGTATGGAGAATAGAGCCTGTTGAAATAAGAGAAGAGACTTTTGAGAAGAGAAGAGTCGAAGAGGAAGTAGAACATCCGATTCTGAAGCATCTGGACAGATTGGTGATTCAGAATTAAGAAATGAAAAATATGAGCAAGCCAGAAAATATAATGCAAGGTAATAAAGAAATGCATTAAAACAGGCAACAGAAACAGAGAATATAGAAATGGAAAGAACATAGAAACAGATTGAAAAACAGGGAAGAGGAGAGTTTATGAAGAAAAGATTAATGAGTGCATTGCTGGTAACAGCACTGGTAGCAGGAATTACAGGAAATGTATTTACCGTATCGGCAGCAGATCCAGGAAAAGAAAAAGTAGAACTTCATCTGGCGGATATGAGTGTATATGGAATTGCTATTTTTAATTATGCAAAAGAGATTGGACTTCTGGATGGATATTTCGATGATCTGGATTATGATGTGGATGTAGAATTATCGGAATGGGCAAGTGGTGTTGATCAGAATACTGCTTTTGCAGCAGGCGAGATCGAATTTTCAAGTATGGGAAATATTCCGGCAGTTTCCGGAGCCGCCAGTGGATATGGAACAAAAATCCTGGCAGTGAATTATTTATATGATAATGAATATGTCCTGGCAGCGAGAGCTGATTCGGGAATCAAAACAACAGCAGATCTGAAAGGCAAAAATGTGGGAACTTATGTAGGAACTGTAACCCATTATGCAGTTGCCAAGTATCTGGAGAAAGCAGGACTTACTCTGGATGATGTGAATCTGCTGAATGTAGGAGCGGAAGCTGTAACTTCACTGCGAAACGGAGATGTGGATGCCGTTCCTCTTGGAAGTGTAGTTGCACAGCAGCTTGAAGATGAAGGAAGTGCCTATATTCTGGATGATGATCAGGTTCCTATTTACAATTATGTAGTAGGAAGAGAAGCATTTGCTGAAAAATATCCGGAGATTACAGAGAAAGTTCTGGAACTGATTAATGATACCTGGGACTATGCGGACAGTCATCAGGACGAGTACATAAAATTCTACGCAGATGCATCCGGACAGGATGTAGCTACAGTGGAAGCAGCATGGAAGGATAACTTCCCGCAGAGATATGCTTCAGACTTCAGTGACGATGACAAGAAGGCTTATGAAGAATTTGTAGACTGGATGAAGAGTGTGGACTATGTGGGGAAAGATGTGGACAGTGATTCCCTTTTAGACCTTTCTTATGTGGAAAAAATCAGTCAGACAGGTGATGAACAGAAATGATCGGATATCATGTAAATGAAGAGAAAAAAAGCTTTATAAGTACAGGAAAAAATATATTTTATGCAGTTTTTCTTCCAGTGTTGCTCCTGATCTTATGGGAGTGGGCGGCAGACACAGGCAGGATCAATGGAAATGTGATCCCGCCGTCGAGACTGGCAGAGACTTTTGTACAACTGGTTACTTCGGGAAAGCTGGCACAGGGATTACTGATCAGTTTCCAGAGAGTGCTTATAGGATTTCTGATCGCCAGTGTAGTAGGAATTGTACTGGGATTTCTGATGGGACTTTTTACTCCGGTGAATAAGATGCTGTCTTCTCTGGTAAATATTCTGCGTCCAATTCCGGTAATTGCGCTGATTCCAATTTTCATTATCATTCTGGGAATTGGAGAGCCTGCAAATATTTCCATTATTATCATCGGGGCTCTCTGGCCTGTACTGCTGAATACTCTGGCGGGTGTTCTGAGTGTAGACCGGAAGCTGCTGGAGGTGGCATATGTATACAGGATCAGCAGGAGAAAAATAATTTTCAGGATTGTTCTTCCATCTGCGCTGTATCATATTCTTACAGGGTTACGTCTGGGAATCGGCGGAGCATGGGTCAGTGTGGTAGCTGCGGAAATGATCGGAGCTACCAGTGGAATCGGATATATGATCATGTTTGCGAAATCTCTGGCGCAGGCAGCGAATATGTATGTGCTGGTGCTGGTAATCGGTGTGATCGGTTTCCTGATAGACAGAGTTCTTCTGATTTTCCAGAATCATATCAGCAAGCGTTTTGCAGGTGGAGGAAATTAGGATCATGAGCAGAAAAAAGACAATATTACGTATTGAAAATGTGAAGAAAAATTTCCAGATCCAGAATCAGACGGTGGAAGTACTTCAGAACATTAATCTGGATGTCAGGGAAGGACAGTTTGTTTCGCTGATCGGTTCCAGTGGATGTGGAAAGAGTACATTATTAAAAATGATCACTGCGTTGGAAAAACCAACAGCAGGAGAGATTTTCATTGATGAAGAGAAAGTTACGGGACCTTCAGGAAAATGCAGTATGATTTTTCAGGAGGCACGGCTTTTTCCATGGCTTAGTGCAGAACAGAATATTGCATTTACACTTACTTCAAAAGCATCAGCAGAAAAATATCTGCAGATGGTTGGCCTGGAAGCGTTTGGAAAGGCGCTTCCATCTCAGTTATCAGGTGGTATGCAGCAGAGAGTCAGCATTGCCAGAGGGCTTGCAACGAAACCGAGACTTTTGCTTCTTGATGAACCGTTCGGAGCACTGGATGCTTTTACAAGAATCGATCTTCAGGAAGAACTTCTGAAAATCTGGGAAAGAGAAAAAACAACGATGGTGATGGTAATGCATGATATTGACGAAGCAATTTATCTCAGCGATCGGATTATCGTACTGTCCTCCAAGCCAGGTGTTGTAAAAGCAGATATCGAAGTAGAACTTCCAAGACCCCGCGAGAGAAGCAGCTATGACTTTCTCCAGATCAGGAGGAATGTTATGAAAGCACTGTTTGAGAAAGACGGGGCTGTGCGGGAAGTGGAGTACTATATTTAAAAATTCATCTGTACCAAAATTTCTGTCCGTGCTATGATTAACAGGTAGATGACAGACAGCATATGATAAAAAGAAGCTGTCTGCATGGACAGAAAGGCAGGTTAAATCTGATGAAACAGGAAAATTACATAAAGGGTATGATAATGATCATCCTGTCGGCGTTTTTCTTTGCTTGTATGAATGTGAGCGTACGTCTGGCAGGTGATCTGCCGTCTGTGGAGAAGAGCTTCTTCCGGAATCTGGTGGCGGCAGTGTTTGCAGCGATAATTCTCTGTAAGAATCGTACAGTGCCGAAGGTGGATAAGAAATACTGGGGACCGCTGATCCTGCGTTGTGTGTGCGGGACACTGGGGATTCTGTGTAACTTTTACGCAATCGATCATCTTCTGGTGGCAGATGCATCGATTCTGAATAAGTTATCTCCGTTTTTTGCGATTATTTTTTCATTCCTTTTGTTAAAGGAAAAGATCAGACCGGCACAGGCTGCGTGTGTTGCGCTGGCGTTTATCGGATGTTTATTTGTAGTGAAACCGGGATTTCAGAATGCGGCACTTGTTCCGGCACTGATAGGAGTCTGCGGTGGACTGGGAGCAGGAATTGCCTATACGATGGTGCGTGTACTGGGAACTCACGGAGTGAAGGGACCGGTTATCGTGTTTTATTTTTCATTTTTCTCCTGCTTGTCGGTTGTACCCTGGATGTTGTTCCATTTCACACCCATGAGTATGAAGCAACTTGTGACATTGCTGATGGCAGGATTATTCGCAGCGGGCGGACAGTTTACGATTACGGCTGCATACACCTATGCACCTGCAGGGAAGATTTCCATCTTTGATTACTCGCAGATTATTTTTGCTACGATGCTGGGATTTATCCTGTTTGGGGAAATTCCGGATAAGTACAGTTTTACTGGATATGCGCTGATCATTCTGGCGTCTCTGGGAACGTTTATTTATAATATGAAGGCAGCAAAAACTATAGAAAATAAAAAAAATAGTTAGGCTCAAAGTATGATCTATAAAAAGTCTAAAATTGTAAACCGTAAGAGATGTAAAGGTTGCCAATCAAAATTCTTTGTGTTAAATTACTGGTTAAATAGGAATCATTTTAAAGGAAAGGATACACAAAGATGTCTTTAATTAAGAGTATTCCATTACGTCCGCATCATGGAATGTGCCTTGCATATTTCAAAGGAGCAGGATACAGTGACGGATTTTCAGTACATATGCAGGAGATGCTGGATATTTTTCAGAAAGGTGCGAAGATACAGCTTCATGCAGATACAGATGAAATCTGTTCTGCCTGTCCGAATAATGAAAAGGGATGCTGTTCTTCGTTCTCTCTGGTAAAGAGATATGATGATGCAGTGCTGGAAATGTGCGGTCTGGAGAATGGACAGATCATGGAATTTGATGATTTTACAGATGTTGTTCAGAAGAAAATTCTGGCATCAGGAAAAAGGAAGGAAATATGTGGAAAATGTCAGTGGAATTCTATCTGTGAGAATCAGAAGAGCAGATGGGAGAAATGCTGAATAGAAAAAGAAATCAGGTGCGTAAATATGCGTGCTTGATTTTTTTTCCTTCTATAGGATATAATTTATTTGGTTATGAGCAAGTAGCGAAGCGGATTGCGAATATCCGCTTGACAATCGGTGAGGCTTATCCCCAAATTGGGAAGAAATTGTACGGAGAAGAATCACGGAGAATGATGATCAGGAAGGAAAAAATAATGCAAAACGATTTATTTGAAAAAGCTCCTGTGCATAAAGCATATTTCAGCTTTGCACTGCCGGTTGTATTCAGTATGGTAATTTCGCTGATCTACAATATGGCAGATACTTACTTTATCGCAGGAACCGGAAATACAAATCTGGTAGCAGGTGTATCGCTTGGGGCTCCGATCTTTACATTGATGATCGCACTGGGTGATATCTTTGGACTGGGCGGAAGTTCTGTGATATCCAGATTGTTTGGACAGAAGAAGGATGATGATGGAAAACGGCTCAGTGTTTTCTGTTTTTATGGAGCAATTGTGTGTGGTGTGATCGTAGCAGTACTTATGATGACTTTCAGAGCTCCGATTCTACAGCTTCTGGGTGCGGATACCGATACGGTTATGTATGCATCTCAGTATTATACATGGCTGGTGCTTGGAGCACCGTTTATTATTCTGGTGTATACGCCGTCAAATCTGCTGAGAACAGAAGGATTTGCAGTTGGTTCCATGACAGGAACAGTACTTGGAGCAGTTGTGAATATTATTCTTGACCCAATCTTTATTTCTGTGTTTGGAATGGGGGCAGCAGGAGCGGCGATTGCTACAGTGATTGGAAATATTTGCACAGACATCTTCTATATTATATTTTTACTGACAAAGAGTAAGAGATTGTCCATGAATCTGAAAGGATTTCATATCAGTGGAAAAGAACTTGGAGATATTTTTGCTATTGGAATCCCGGCATCAGTCACAAATTTCATGCAGAGTTTTGGAATTGCACTGATGAACAGATTTCTGCTGGTTTATGGAAATGAGAAAGTAGCAGCTATGGGGATTGTCATGAAGATCAATATGATCGCCATGCTGATCCTGGTTGGATTTGCATTTGGTTCTCAGCCACTGATCGGATATAATTACGGCGCGGGAAATAAGAAGAGACTTCGTGAGATTCTGGCATTCAGTTATAAGTTTGAATGTGCGGCAGGCGCAGTACTTGCGGTTATTCTTTGCCTGGTGGCAAAACCATTAATCTCCGCATTTATGGATGACAGTGCAATCGTCAGCACCGGAATGCCAATGCTTCGTCTGCAGCTTCTGGGAGCTGTCTTTACTGCTGTAACTTTGGTAAGCACCTGTACCTTCCAGTCGGCAGGAAAGGCATTGAACGCATTTATCCTCTCAGTCAGCAGACAGGGAGTGATCTTCGCAGTGGTAATCTTTATTCTGTCAAAGACAGTGGGATATTACGGTGTACTTTCCGCCCAGCCAGTGTCAGATTTTATTACAGCGGTTGTGGCGATTGTGCTGGTGAGGTCGAGTGTGTACAGGGAAATCAGAGAATAGTGTTTTGATTATACTCCCACAGGAGTATGATCAAAAATTTGGCGTATATGCTGGAATATCTGGTGAATGAACTTGATAATTCAATAGAAGATACATGGAAATGGTTTAAAAGAAAGGATAAAACAGTAAAAATGGAAAATACAGAATCACGTTTATATTTTGCCAGCGATTATATGGAAGGTGCTCATCCTGCAATCATGCAGAAGCTGATGGAGACAAACCTGGAGAAAACAGTTGGATATGGTCTGGATCCATATACAGAAGATGCGAAGGAGAAGATTAGAAAAGCCTGTGGCGCACCGGATGCAGAAGTATTTCTGCTGGTGGGTGGAACACAGACGAATGCAACAGTGATTGACGCATTGTTGAAATCCTATCAGGGAGTTGTGGCTGCGAAAACGGGACATATTGCAACACATGAGTCTGGAGCGATTGAGTTTGGGGGACATAAAGTTCTCACACTGCCGGAGAAGGATGGAAAAATCTCAGCAGCACAGATTGAAAAGCTGGTGAAAGATTTCTATGATGATGCTAACTTTGAACATATGGTAATGCCTGGAATGGTTTATATTTCCCAGCCAACAGAATACGGTACACTGTATTCTAAACAAGAATTAACTGCCATCAGCAAGGTGTGCAGGGAAAATCATCTGCCGCTTTATGTAGATGGAGCACGTCTTGCCTATGCACTTGCAAGTAAAGAGAATGATGTGACATTAAAAGATATGGCAGAACTTTGCGATGTGTTTTATATTGGTGGGACGAAATGTGGGGCATTATTTGGAGAAGCGGTTGTAATTCCGCAGAAAGGTCTGATTCCGCATTTCTTCACTATTATTAAACAGCATGGAGCATTGCTTGCCAAGGGACGGATTGCAGGAATCCAGTTTGGTGAGCTGTTTACGGACGGGCTGTACCTGCGGATCGGCAAACCTGCAATGGAAGCTGCAGAGCAGATCAAGGATGCACTGAAGAAGTATGGATATCAGCTTTCTCTGGATACTCCCACCAATCAGATCTTCTGTATTGTGTCTAATGATGTAATGAAAAAAATAGCCCAGGATGTGGAGTTCGGATTCTGGGAGAAGTATGATGAGACACACTCTGTGATCCGCTTTGCCACAAGCTGGGCTACTACTATGGAAGATACACAGAAACTGATTCAGATTCTGGAAAAAAATAAATAAGAGAAAAAATCAATAATCAGTTGATTTAGGCAGTATCAGGGCAATGGTACTGCCTTTTTCGCTGCTCTGGGTTACTTTTACCTGGCCGTTGTGCTGTCTGGCAATCTCGCTTACAAGAGCAAGCCCCAGACCTGCACCGCCCATGGCGCGGCTGCGGGATTTGTCCACACGGTAGAAGGGATCAAAGATTTTTTCCTGATTTTCAGGGGAGATACCGATGCCTGTGTCAGTTACCTCCAGGACTGCAGATTCTGCAGAATGAATGCTTACAGTAACGGAACCGGAAGGCCGGTTATATTTGATCGCATTTTCAACCAGATTATAGACTGCCCGGTACAGAAGGATATAGCTGCCTGTAACAGTACAGTCACCTTCTGTCTGAATAAGCCGGATCTGATGCTTGTCTGCAACCGGATCCAGATCGCAGAAAACCTCTTCTGTGAGTGCTGCAAGGGAAATTGTGTCAGAACGCTCTACAGTCTGAAGACCTGTCATGTCCAGCAGGATTTCTGCAAGATGGGAAAGTCGTCCGGTCTGTTCCTGAAGCATGGTGAAAAGTCTGTCGTATTCCTGGGGTGTGTGTTCCGGTTTTTTGTAAAAAACTTCCAGATTTGTCTGCATTACAGCTAAGGGTGTGCGAAGCTCATGTGCTGCACTTGCCACAAACTGTTTCTGTGCAGAGAAGGCATTGTCCAGGCGGGCAAGCATGTCATTAAAGGATCTGGTCAGACGTGAGATTTCATCCTCTGAGAGTGGGACTTCCAGCGGTTCAGACAGATTCTGTGCCTGTACCTGGCTGATCCTGTCGCTGAATCTGCGCAGAGGGGTCAGGGCTCTTCTGGTGACAAACCAGGTACAGATACTGCTGAGAAGAATAATGATACCTGTGGCGATCATGCTCTGGAACAGAAAGTTGTTTTTGGTATTCTGGATCTGGTTTTCCAGATCAGGGATGAGGATTTTTGGATCTACATTGATGGAGATCGGGTTTGAATTATCGGGGGTGACCAGAACCACATAATCGGAAATCCCTTCCAGACCGGTCACAGCAGAACGGCTGATGAAGAAATACATCAGTGCACAGGCTGTGATAACCAGCCCGGAGATCAGCAATGTGAGCCGCCACTGGAGGGAGAGCCTGCGGGGGGAAAGTTTTTCTGAATAAAATTTCATAGATAAATCCTTTCGTTTCATTATAATGACATAGTAGTATTTGAAATCTGAAAATATTTATTGTACAGATATGAATGATTTTTATTCTTCCAGAATATATCCCTGTCCAATCTTATTTTGTATAGGATCATATCCAAGGGCAGTTCGCAGTTTTTTTCTTAAAGAAGAAATATGCACCCGGATGGAATTACTGAAGCTGTTCACGCTGCCGTCCCAGAGATGCTCGATCATTTCCTCAGGGCTGATGATCCGGTTGCGGTGAAGCAGAAAGTATTCCAGAAGTGCGCTTTCTTTTCTGGTGAGAGCCAGGGGTGTGCCATCTACACTGGCTTCTCTTGTACGTGTGTCAAAGGTAATGCGGCTGCATCTCAGGCAGACATCCTCCTGGATAAATTTGCGTCGGGTAAGGCTGCGGATGCGGGCTTCCAGCTCTTCGAAATGAAATGGCTTGGTGAGGTAATCGTTGGCTCCCAGATCCAGCCCCTCTACCTTATCCTGGATCTGTACTCTTGCGGAGAGTATGAGAACAGGAGTATTGGTATTGAAGGTACGGAACTGACGCAGGATTTCCAGACCGTCAATTCCCGGCAGGTTCAGATCCAGAAGGATCAGGTCGTAATTCTCTGTCATACATAATTCCAGTCCCTCTTCTCCGTCAAAGCAGGTATCTGTTTCGTATCCGTCCATGCGGAGCCCCTCTGCCATGGAACGGCAGAGCTGTTCTTCATCTTCTATAATTAAAATGTGCATGATAGTCTCCTTTTTGAATTTCTAGATTTATAGTTTTATCATAGCACACGAAGTATAAAATTCGTGTAAAAAAAGAAAATGTTTCATATTAAAATATCCGATTACAAAGTTCTTTTAACAACCGTAGCAAGAATTCCCTCACCTCTATAGGGACGCCGCTGAAAAACTGTTTTTTCATACTATATACAGTGTCTCAAAGTTGATTGATGTACTTTATTTTGTGTTAATTTATACGCAAAAAGGACTTTTTCAGTGGCCTTCTATAGGTGATGGGATGAATTGCACTATGAATTGCACATTCGAGCATGTCTGCTCAAATTTATAAAAAATCACAAAACACTTGTTCTGACACAATAAATATATTATAATAGAAAAAAGAACAATATGCTCTTGAAATTTGGACGGTCGAAATAAG
>OLOX01002793.1_pt1 | contig 14063 bp, 12 predicted proteins | sample 1672091 | NCBI WGS metagenome assembly OLOX01 (sample SAMEA3136644, study PRJEB25190) | human gut metagenome | reverse complement strand
GTTGTTCCTGCCGTTCTCGGCCTTCATGGCGTTGTAGCCGATCAGCACGGTCCAGACATAGGCGCAGGTCTTGGGGATCATCAGCATACCGATCAGGGGGTTGACATCTGCCCACAGCACCACCGGGAGATAGAAGCCGAAGCTCAGCACGATGGTCAGCCACATCCAGCGGAAAGCCTGATCCTTGTGTTCCCTGGCACTGCGGTAGAACAACACGATGATCAGCAGGCCCAGCAGTGCAAAGGGGATGTTGCGCAGGATGCCCCAGGTCAGCGGGGTGTGGTTGGTCAGCCACTGGTTCTGCGGCATCATGCACAGCACGATACGCACGGCAGAAAGGGCGTACACGGCAATGGTCAGATCCTTCTGGCCCTCGATCTGGTAGCGCTTGCGCCAGACGTAGTACAGCAGTACATAGAACACGGTCATGGTCACAGAGGTGATCCACTTGCCCAGACCCAGAGGCACAGCGTAGTTTTCCAGGCCGGTGGTGCACAGTGCCAGGACACGGGGCACCAGATGGAAGGAGTCACCTGCGCCCAGCACCACGGCCATCAGGCCGAACAGGCGGAACTGGGTGCCAGCCTTGCTGCCGCGGATCATGCGGATGCCCACGGTCAGCACGGTGACCAGATAGAAGATGTCGAAAACGGTCTCAATGATTGCTCTCATAAGAATGTTGCTCCTTTACGGTTGGTTTGCTGCTCTATCGCGATCCGGTCAGCGATTGCCGGCCGGACTGCATCGTTGTGATGTGCAGGCTGCCATGGGTGGAATGCTGGGGGAGATGCCCCGCATCACTCAATGTGAACGCTGTTCACTTTTGGCCGTAAAAAACTCCCACAAGACTGTGGGATGTTTTTTACACTTCATAAATGGTCCTGCGGATGATCTCCAATACCGCTGTGGGGTCAAAATCCTGCTGCACCACGGCAGAAAGCATGAGGGAGAACAGGATGCCCGCAAATTTCTGGCGGGTGAACTCCTCAGTAAATGCGTCTGGCCGGATCTTTTTGTCCCTGGTCAGCACCATGGTCAGCGCATCCAGGATGTGCTGCCAGGTCTGCCGCATCTGCTGCTTGCCATCGGCGGTATCCTGCCGCACAAAGCCAAGCGCGTGGTGGGTGAAGAAGCCGGGGTATTGCTCAGAGCCGTACTCCATCTGCCGGTACATCCAGCGGATGCAGGAGAGAGTATCCTCAAACACCGCCGGGTCGTCCGGGTGGCGAAAGATATCGCTCCAGATGCTTTCCACTGCCGCGCTTACCAGGTCGGTCTTGGAACCGAAGTAGTTGTAGATGCACCCCACGGATACCCCGCAGGCTGCTGCCACTGCACGGATGTTGACCGCTTCCCATCCATTCTGCTGGATGAGGACCCGGCTCGTTTTCAGAATCTCCTCCTTGGACGTTGCCATCGGATTCGTATGACCACCTCCTCAACATGAACGTTGTTCACGATGCGTAGTATAGCGCCGTTCCTGCCCCTTGTCAAGGGGGTAAAATAGATTTTTTTCGCCGCATTGCTTGCAAAAAAAGGGGCGGCAGAGTAAAATATATAGTATATGTATCGTAACATGGGTCTGTGTGCCTCAAAGCGGATACATATACGAAGAATGTCCGCAGAAAACCCTTTGGAATACGAGGAAAAAAGCATGATTTTGAGCATGACCGGTTTTGGCCGGGGAACTGCTGTGCGCAATGGCCGTGAGATCACGGTGGAGCTGCGCAGCGTCAATTCCCGGTACTTTGAGTATTCTTCCCGGATGCCCCGCACCTGCAGCTATCTGGACAGCCGCCTGAAAAAGCAGCTGAACGAGCGGGTGACCCGCGGCAAGGTAGAACTGAGCCTGACGGTGCAGACCGTGGATGCCGCCGATACCGTGGTGGCTGTGAACCAGGAGCTGGCCAAGAGCTACCAGCAGGCCCTGCGGGACCTGTCTGAGACGCTGGAGGTCAAGAACGATGTGACCGCCGGGATGATCGCCCGCTTTCCCGATGTGCTGACCACCCGCCACGCCGATGTGGATGAGGAGCAGCTGTGGGAGGATGTTTCCGCTGTCACTGCCCAGGCGCTGGATCGTTTTGTGGAGATGCGCGCCGCTGAGGGTGCCAAGATGAAGGCTGACGTGGAGAACCGCCTGCGTTTTCTGGAAGAATGCGTGGGCCGGGTGGAGACCTTGAGCGCCGGCCGGGTGGAGAACTACACCAACCGCCTGTACGAAAAGCTCAAGGTCATTCTGGAGGACCGGAACATCGATGATGCCCGTGTCCTGACCGAGGCCGCCATCTTTGGCGACAAGACCGCCGTGGATGAGGAGACCGTCCGCCTGCGCAGCCACATCGCCCAGTACCGCTCCATTCTGGAGCTGGACGAGCCCGTGGGCCGCAAGCTGGATTTCCTGACCCAGGAGCTGAACCGTGAGACCAATACCATTGGTTCCAAGTGTCAGGATCTGGATATCACCCGCATCGTGGTGGATATGAAGGCGGAGATCGAGAAGATCCGCGAGCAGATCCAGAATCTGGAGTAAACCCTGAGATTCAGATGGTTCGGAGGAAAAGATGAAACTGATCAACATCGGCTTTGGCAATCTGGTCAGCGCGGGCCGGGTGGTGGCTGTGGTCAGCCCCGATTCTGCCCCGGTCAAGCGTCTGGTCAAGGAAGCGCGGGAGCGGGGGATGCTCATTGATGCGTCCTATGGCCGCAGCACCCGCGCCGTCCTCATCATGGACTCCGACCACGTTGTCCTTTCAGCCCTTCAGCCCGAAACGGTGGCCAGCCGTGCCGCCGGTCAGGCCGAGGGCAAAACAGTGACAGAAGAGGAGCAGTAAGACCATGGAAAATGAAAAATATCTGTTTGTCGTTTCCGGTGCCGCCGGTACCGGAAAGGACAGTGTGGTCAGCGCTTTGCGCAAGGCCCACCCCGAGATCGAAAAAACGGTTTCTGCCACCACCCGTTCCCCCCGCCCCGGGGAGCAGGAAGGGGTAGACTACTACTACCGCACCAAGGAGCAGTTCCAGCAGCTCATCGATCAGGATGAGGTCGTGGAGCACAACTTCTTCAACGGCAACTACTACGGCACCCTGAAGGAAGAGGTCAACAAGCGGCTGAACGCGGGCAAGCTGGTGGTCATGGTCATCGATGTGCATGGTGCGGCCAATATCCGCCGCATGTATCCCGGTGCCACCACCATCTTCCTGCTGCCCCCCTCCACTCAGGAGCTGGAGCGCCGCCTGCGCGGCCGCGGCACCGAGACCGAGGAGAGCATCCGGGAGCGCCTGGAGATCGCCCGCAATGAGCTGGCCCAGCAGGATAAATTCACCCTCAAGCTGGTCAACGACGAGGTGGATGCCTGCGCCGCCAGGCTCTATGATGTCATCTGCCAGCGTGCAGGCCTGACCCGCTAAAACGCTTTGAAGGAGCTGCCTGAATGCCCAAAACGGTAGGCGTTGCAGTGAGCAACGCGACCTTTCATTTCGACAAACTCTATACCTATGCCGTCATGCCCGACCAGCAGGATACCGTCCGGCTGGGCAGCATGGTGCTGGTGCCCTTCGGGCGGGGGAGCCGTGCCCGGATGGGCGTGGTGCTGGCCTGCGATGCCGAACCGGAGAGCGCAAAGCTCAAGTTCCTGTTCGATGTTGCCCCGGCCTCTGCCTGCCTCACCCCGGAGCTGCTGCGGCTGGTGCACTTTTTGAAGGAGCGCACCTTCTGCACCTACTACGAGGCCGTCAAGGCGGTCATCCCCTACGGCGCGCAGTACAAGCCCACCGTGGCGGAGGACGGTGTGACCCCGGTGCTTCAAAAGCAGCTCGTCCGCCACACGGAAAATGCCTACAAGCTGGTGGGCACGCTGCCTCCAAAGCCCAGACCGACCGCCAAGCAGCTGGCCGCAGTGGCCCTGCTGGCCGGGGGTGAGCGCACCCTGTCTGCATTGGAGGAAAAGGGCATCAGCCGGGCGGTGCTGGACAACCTCTGCGCCAAGGGCGTGCTGGAATGCAGCAAGGTGAACAAATCCATCGACCTGTATTCTTCCATCCCGCTGAAGAACGAGCCCATCCTTCTCACGGAGGAGCAGCAGGCCGCCTATGACGCGCTGCTGCCCGGGCTGGAGGATGCTGCCCCGCACTCGGCCTTGCTCTACGGCGTGACCGGCAGCGGCAAAACGCTGGTGTTCCTGAAGCTCATCGAGCACTGTCTGCAGATGGGCCGCCGGGCGCTGGTGCTGGTGCCGGAGATCAGCCTGACCCCTCAGATGATCCTGCGGCTGAAAAGCCAATTTGGCAAGCGGGTGGCCGTGCAGCATTCTGCCCTCAACCACACCGAGCGCCTGCTCCAATGGCAGATGATCCAGGACGGCGGCGCGGATATCGTGGTGGGCACCCGCAGCGCGATCTTCTCCCCGCTGGAAAACATCGGCCTTGTCATCATTGATGAGGAGCAGGAGCACACCTACCGCTCCGAATCTGCGCCCCGCTACTCGGCCCACGAGGTGGCCCGGCAGCGCGCGGCGGAGAACGGGGCCCTGCTCCTGCTGGCCAGCGCCACCCCCAGCACCGAGAGCTATTATGCCGCCCAGCATGGCCGCACCCAGCTGGTGCGCCTGACCAAACGCTATGGCGGCAACCCGCTGCCCAAAGTCCAGATCGTGGATATGCGGGCCGAGCTTGCCTCCGGCAACCCCCGGGAGATCAGCCTTGCCATGGAGGATGCCATCCGGCACAACCTTGAGGCAGGCAAGCAGACCATCCTGCTGCTCAACCGCCGGGGTTACCAGACCGTGGCCCAGTGCGAGGACTGCCGCGAGGTGCTCAAATGCCAGAAGTGCAGCGTGCCCATGGTCTACCACAAATCGGCCCACAAGCTGCTCTGCCATTACTGCGGCAGCCAGCTGGACCCGCCCCCTGCCAGATGCCCCGCCTGCGGCGGCAAACTGCAGTACCGGGGTTTTGGCACCCAGAAGGCCGAGGAGGAGCTGGCAAAGCTCTTTCCGGAGGCCCGCATCCTGCGGATGGATCAGGATACCACCGCCGCCAAGGATGCCCATGAAAAGCTGCTGGCAAAGTTTGCCCGGCATGAATATGACATCATGGTGGGTACCCAGATGGTGGCCAAGGGGCTGGATTTCGAGGATGTGACGCTGGTGGGCGTGCTGGGCATCGATTCGCTCCTGTTCGCCCAGGGCTTCCGGGCCTATGAGACCGTGTTCAGCCTCGTCACGCAGGTGGTGGGCCGGAGCGGCCGGGCAAAAGACCCCGGCTTTGCCATCATCCAGACCACCGACCCGGACAACCCGGTGCTCAACCTTGCCGCCGCGCAGGACTACGACGCCTTCTTCGAGCAGGAGATCGCCTACCGCAAGCTGGGCCTCTACCCGCCCTTCTGCGGGCTCTGCGTTGTGGGCTTTGCCGGGCCAAAGGAGAGCGAGGTGGCCCGGGCTTCCGCCCGCTTTGCGGCCCTGCTGGGCCGACAGGCGGCCCAACAGCCCGACCTGCCCCTGCGGGTGCTGGGCCCCACCCCCGGCAGCATTGAAAAGATCAACGATTCCTACCGCTATAAACTCACCGTCAAGTGCCGCAACGACCGCCGTTTCCGGGACCTCATCCGGGAAACGCTGACCCTCTACGAGCAGGAAAAACTGCCCGGCAAGGCCACCGTTGTGGTCGATCTGCACTCGGACGGGGATATCTGATACAACACAACAAATTTTGGAGGTACCATTATGGCTATCCGCAATATCGTAAAAGAGGGCGACCCCATCCTGAACAAGGTCTGCCGCCCCGTGACCAACTTTGACGACCGCCTTGCCACCCTGCTGGATGACATGCGGGAGACGATGATCGCCGCCGACGGCGTGGGTCTGGCAGGCCCTCAGGTGGGCATGCTGCGCCGCGTGTTCGTGGTGTGGGACACCACCGATGCCCCCGAGGAGATCCCCGAGGATTATGAGTACAAGTTCATCGACTTCGTCAACCCCGAGATCCTGGCTGTTTCTGAGGATGAGGAGACCGCCTACGAGGGCTGCCTGTCCTTCCCCGGCCACAACGGTGCCGTGACCCGTCCCGTTGCCGTCAAGGTGCGTGCACAGGACCGCAACGGCAACTGGTTCGAGCTGGAGGCTGAGAACCTGCTGGCCCGCTGCATCCAGCACGAGAATGACCATCTGGACGGCATTACCATCATGGAGTCCAGCGAGTATTTCTACGAGGACACCGAGGAGGGCAAAAAGGCTGCCCGTGAAGCGAAAGGAAACAACTGATGCGCATTCTGTTCATGGGAACCCCGGATATCGCCGCGGAGTGCCTGAAGGCCCTGTATGCCGCCGGTCACGAGATCTGCGGCGTGTACACCCGGCGGGATAAGCCGGTGGGCCGCAAGCAGGTGCTCACCGCGCCCCCGGTCAAGGAAGTTGCTCTGGAGCATGGGACCCCCGTGTTCCAGCCCCGCACCCTGCGGGACGGCAGCGAGGATGCCAACATCCGGGCGCTGGCCCCTGACCTCATCGTGGTGGTGGCCTACGGCTGCATCCTGCCCAAGTCCGTGCTGGAAGCTCCGAAGTATGGCTGCATCAACCTGCATGTGTCCCTGCTGCCCAAGTACCGCGGCAGCGCCCCCGTGCAGTGGGCTGTTCTGAACGGCGACACCGAGACCGGCGTTTCCATCATGCAGATGGACGAGGGGCTGGACACCGGCGATGTGCTGGTCTGCGAGAAGATCGCCATCGGCCCGGAGGAGACCAGCGGCGAGCTGTTCGACCGGGTCACCGCTGTGGGTGCCCGCGTCCTCTGTGAGGCGGTGCCCGCCATGGAAGCTGGCACCCTCCAGCCCCAGCCCCAGCAGCATGAGAACGCCACCCTGGCCCCCATGCTGGACAAGGAGCTGGCGGAGTTCAGGCTGACCAATACTGCCGCGCACATCCACAACTGGGTGCGCGGCATGAACCCCTGGCCCATGGCCTGGTTCGTGACCGCAGGCGGCAAAAAGGTCAAGGTGACCGAGTGCCGCGTGGCTGCCTCCAACGGTGAGGCTCCCGGCACGGTGCTTTCCACCAAGCCCCTGACGGTGGCCTGTGCCGATGGCGCGGTCCAGCTGCTCCATGTGGTGCCTGAGGGCAAAAAGCCGATGGATGGCACCTCCTTTGCGGCTGGTCTGCGCCTCAAAGCGGGGGATACCCTCTGATGGCGGCCAATCCACGGGCAGCGGCAGTGGCTGCACTGGTCCGGCAGGAGCAGGACGGCTTCTCAAACCTTGTGCTGGATGCCGAACTCCGCCGCCAGAAACTGGAGGGCCGGGATAAGGCCTTTGCCGGTGCCATCTTCTACACCGTGCTGGAACATCAGGGCACGCTGGATTTCATTCTGGAACAGTTCCTGCCCAAGGGCCTTGCCAGGCTGGACCCGCAGGTGCGCGAGATCCTGCGGGCCGCACTGGCGCAGGCCCGCTATATGCAGGTGCCGGTGTCGGCGGCGGTGAACGAGGCTGTCAAGCTGACCCGCACCTTCAAAAAGGCAAGTGCGTCCGGGCTGGTCAATGCCGTTCTGCGCAAGGCCTGCAATTATGATCTGGAAACTGCCCGCTTCCGGAACGAGACCCAGCGCCTCATGGTGCTGGGCTCTGCGGGGCAGGATGTGGCAGAGTTTCTGCGCACCCATTACCCCGAGGAAGCGCTGGGCATCCTGACCCACACCGCCGACGGCGGCTGCACCAGTCTGCGGGCCAACTGCCTGAAAATGGATGCCGCGGCCCTCTGTGAAAAACTGCTGGAAAGCGGCGTGAAGAGCGCGCAGCCCGGCCTTGTGCCCGGCAGTGTGCTGGCAAAGTTCGAGGGCAGCCCGGCGGAGCACCCGCTCTTCAAGGAGGGCTGTTTCCATGTGGAGGGGCAGGCCAGCCAGCTGGCAGCCCTCTGTGTGGAGGCAAAGCCCGGCGACACCGTGATCGACCTCTGCGCAGCACCCGGCGGCAAAACGCTGCTGCTGGCCGAGGAGATGCAGGGGCAGGGCGCACTGTACAGCTGCGATGTGGCAGAGCACCGGGTCGGGCTCATCCGGAGCGCTGTGGAACGGATGGGCTTTGCCCATGTCACCGCCCTCTGCAATGATGCCACCCGCCCCAACCCAAAGCTGCCCGCCGCAGACCGCATTCTGGTGGATGCCCCCTGCAGCGGCCTGGGGATTCTGGCAAAAAAGCCGGATATCCGCTATAAGACGCTGGAAAAAGCACGCCACGATGAATTATTGGCCACTCAGTCGTCCATTCTGGACACAGCAGCCGCTCTGCTGAAAGCGGGCGGGCGACTGGTCTACTCCACCTGTACCATCGACCCCGCCGAGAACGAGGAGCAGGTGGCGGCATTCCTTGCCCGCCACCCGGAGTTCCGGGTGGTCCGGCCCGCTGTGGCGTTCCCTGACGGAATGACAGTGGGGGAGCACGGGGTGCTCTCGGTGCCCACCCGCACCGGGATGGACGGTTTTTTCCTCTGCGCCATGCAGAAAACGCAATGAACCCGCCGTCCGGTTCGTATTGATTCATAGGAGAATACCATGGAACAAAAACGCTGTATCTCTTCCCTGACGCTGGCCGAGCTGACCGCTGCGCTGAAAGCTATGGGTCAGCCGGGCTTCCGGGCAAAGCAGATCTTCCACTGGGTGCACCAGAAGCTGGTCACCGAGTTTTCTGCCATGACCGACCAGCCCAAGACCCTGCTGGCAAAGCTGGAAGAGCAGTTTTACATTGCTGCCCCCAAGATCGAGCGCCGGCAGGAAGCCAAGGACGGCACCGTGAAATATCTGCTGCGGATGGCCGATGGCAACTGCATCGAGACCGTTGTCATGCGCTACCACTACGGCAACACGGTCTGCGTCTCCACTCAGGTGGGCTGCCGGATGGGCTGCCGCTTCTGCGCCTCCACCCAGGCAGGCCGGGTGCGTAACCTGGAAGCCGGTGAGATCTGCTCTGAGATCTATACCGCCCAGAAGGACATCGGGGAGCGCATCTCCCACATCGTCCTCATGGGCATCGGGGAACCGCTGGATAATTTTGACGAGGTCATGCGCTTCCTTGAGAACATCTCCTCCCCGGAGGGCGTGAACATCGGAATGCGCAACATCAGCCTTTCCACCTGCGGTCTGGTGCCCAAAATTGACCAGCTGGCTGAGAAAAAGCTGCAGCTGACCCTTTCGGTCTCCCTGCATGCCCCCAACAACGAGATCCGCAGCGGCATGATGCCGGTCAATGATGCCTACCCCGTGGAGGTGCTGATGCCCGCCGTCCGCCGCTATCAGGAGACCACGGGCCGCCGGGTCAGCTTTGAGTATTCGATGGTGCGCGGTGTCAATGATTCCGATGCCTGTGCCAGACAGCTGGCCGACCTCATCCGGGGCATGGGTGCTCATGTGAACCTCATTCCCATCAACCCGGTGGACGGCAGCCCCTACTCGGCTACCGATGCCGCCAATGTCCAGCGCTTCCAGAAAAAGCTGGAGAGCCTGGGGGTCAACGCCACGGTACGCCGCCGTCTTGGCAGCGAGATCAGCGCCGCCTGCGGCCAGCTGCGCCGGGACGAAATGAATGGTAAGGCGTAAATCGCAAGAGGAGAAGCCTATGAAACTAGCAGGAAAAACGGACGTGGGCCGCGTCCGGCAGGAAAATCAGGATGATTACCGTGCCGGGGAGCTGCCTGGCGGTGCTGTCTGGGCACTGGTGTGTGATGGCATGGGCGGTGCCAAAGGCGGCCGCGAGGCCTCACAGGGGGCCTGCAATGTCATCGAACAGGTGTTTCAGGAGCAGTACGCCCAGTGCGGAGCAGGGCAGGAGGGAGCTTTTTTGAAAAAGGCCCTCATCAGCGCCAACCGCTATGTGTTCAACAAAGCCGCCCACGAGGAATCGCTGGCCGGTATGGGCACCACGGCTGTCTGCGCACTGGTGCGGGGTGGGGGAGCCACCCTCTGCCACGCGGGCGATTCCCGCGCCTACCTCTGCCGGGGCGGTAAACTGACCCAGCTCACCCACGACCACTCCTATGTGCAGGAGCTGGTGGACTGCGGCACCATCACGGAGGAGGAGGCCGAGCATCATCCCCAGAAGAACATCATCACCAGGGCGCTGGGCGTGGATTACCGGCTGGAGCCGGAGGTCACTTCGGTGCAGCTGCAGGCAAAGGATCTGCTGCTGCTCTGCTCGGACGGCCTGACCAACATGGTGCCGGTGGAGCAGATGGAGCAGCTGCTGGCGCAGGGCCCGTTCTACGACCTGCCCGACAGGCTGGTGGATGCCGCCAACGAGAACGGCGGCTCCGACAACATCACCGCCCTGCTGCTGGCTGTGGAACCTACGGAGGTGCACCATGGATAACCTGATCGGCAAAACGCTGGACGGCCTGTACACGGTGCGGGAACTCATCGGCACCGGCGGCATGGCCAATGTCTACAAGGCCGTTGTGGGGCCGGGCGGCCCGGTGCCGGAGGGCACGGTCGTGGCCGTTAAGGTGCTGCGGCAGGAGCTCATGCACGACCCTGACCTTGTGCGCCGCTTCAAGAACGAGTCCAAGGCCATCTCGCTGCTCAACCACCCCAACATCGTCAAGGTGTATGATGTCTCGGTGAGCGACCATCTGCAGTATATCGTCATGGAATATGTGGACGGCATGACCCTGCGGGAGTACCTCAACGAGCGGGGCGGCAAACTTTCCAGCCGGGAGACCGTGCACTTCATCTCCCAGATCCTCAAGGCGCTGGAGCACGCCCACGCCAACGGCGTCGTGCACCGGGATATCAAGCCCCAGAATATTATGCTGCTGGATAACGGCCAGCTGCGCATGATGGACTTCGGCATTGCCCGTATTTCCCGGGCAGATAACCAGATGCTGGCCGGCAAGGCGATGGGCAGTGTGCATTATATCAGCCCGGAACAGGCCAAAGGCGACGAGACCGACCGCACCAGCGACATTTACTCGGTAGGCGTCATGATGTACGAGATGCTCTCCGGTCATCTGCCCTTTGATGCCGATGATGTGGTGGAGGTCGCCATCAAGCAGATCTCGGACGAGCCCCGCTCGCTGCACGAACTGGCACCGGAGGTGCCCTATGCGCTGGTGGAGATCACCGAAAAAGCCATGGCCAAGCTCCCCCAGAACCGTTACCCCTCGGCACGGGCAATGCTGGAAGCACTGGATACCTATGTGCAGAACCCTTCCGTGCTATTTGAATATCAGTATATTACAGAAGAAGCACCCGAAAAGGTGGTGAAACGTACCATGAACCAGAACCGCGCAATCCGTCAGAACGAACAGCCCGCACCCCGCAAAAAAGGCAAGGGAAAACCGGGCAAAAAACGCCGCACTGTCTTTTTGCCGGCCTTGTTCGGCATCACCATTGCCTTTGCACTGGCCTGCATGGCACTGTGCTGGATGATCCTGAACGATTCCTCCAACCTGATGAACAACAAAGCAGATATCACGCTGGGCGATTATATCGGCATGACGCAGGACGAGGCCGCAAAGCTGCTTTCCGACAAGTCCATTACCTACCGCACCGTCGGTGCGGGCGATACCGTTACCGACCAGCTTCCGAGTCCGGGCGCGGAAGTTCCCGGCAATTCCGAGATCATCCTCTACTTCGGCAACGCCGTCAAGACGACCGAGCAGGTCGAGGTTCCCAACTTCGTGGGCTACGGCATTGCAGACGTGGACTATCTGGCGACAAACGCCGGACTTTACATTCAGGCCAAGGGCACCGATCACCGCGACGAATACGTCACGGTCGCATATCAGGACATTGAGCCCGGAACAATGGTTGACAGAGGGACTACAATTACAGTAGAATTTACAACCGGCGGAGCATCGGACTGACGCGCCGGAAAAACAGGACAACGAAAGGAGTGCAGCGCATGAAGCTGGCGGAACTTCTGAGCGGAATTGAAATCAAAGAGGGCTGCTACGACCCGGAACTGGAAATCACGGGCGTCAGCTATGACTCGCGGCAGACAAAGCCCGGCGAGGCGTTTGTCGCAATCCCCGGTTTTGCCTCAGACGGCTACCGGTTTATCCCCAAGGCGCTCGAGCGCGGCGCGGCCGTTGTCATCTGCGAGCGCGAGCCCGAGCAGAAGACGCAGTACGTGCAGGTTGCGTCCTGCCGCAGGGCGCTGGCGCGGCTGGGCGCAAACTGGTTCTCGCATCCGGCGGACAAAATGACCATGATCGGTGTGACCGGAACGAACGGCAAAACGAGCATCACGTATCTTCTCAAAACCGTTCTGGAGCAGACGCTGGGTGCGAAGGTGGGTTTAATCGGCACAATTCAGAACATGATCGGAACCGAGGTAATCCACACCGAGCGCACGACGCCGGAGTCCTTTGAGCTGCAGAAGCTCTTTGCCGATATGCGCGATGCGGGCTGCACGCACGTCATTATGGAGGTCTCCTCCCACGCGCTGGTGCTCCACCGCGCCGACCAGATCCGTTTTGGCGCGGCTGTCTTTACAAATCTGACAGAGGACCATCTCGATTTCCATCAAACGATGGATGCATACTGCGACGCGAAGGCCATGCTCTTCCGCCGCTGCGAAACGGGCGCGGTCAATGTCGACGACGCCTATGCGAAGCGCATCATGGAGCAGGCGGACTGCCGGCTTCTGACCTATTCCGCGCAGGGAAACCCCGCCTCGCTCATGGCGGAGCACGTCGAATTGTTCTCTGACCGCGTGGAATTTGATGCGGTCTATCAGAACAAGCGGGCTTCTGTCACACTTGGCATTCCCGGCATTTTCAGCGTCTATAACGCGCTCGGTGTCATCGCCGCTGCGCTGGCGCTGAATATTCCGCTCCAAAAAATTGCAGACGCCCTGCGCACCGCGCAAAGCGTTAAGGGCAGAGTAGAGGTTGTTCCCACACCGGGGAAGGACTATACCGTCCTGATCGACTATTCCCATACGCCCGACAGCCTTGAAAATATTCTGAAAGCTGTGCGTGGCTTCTGCACAGGCCGTGTGATTGCAGTCTTCGGCTGCGGCGGCGACCGCGACCCCTATAAGCGCCCCGTTATGGGCAAAATTGCAGCAGAATTGTCTGACCTTGCAATCGTCACCTCAGATAATCCCCGGACGGAAGACCCCTATAAGATCCTCCGGCAGATTCTTGCCGGGATGCAGGATACCGAAACGCCGTATGAGGTCATCGAAAGCCGCGTCTCGGCCATTGGCCGGGCGATGGAACTGGCCCGGAAGAACGATGTAATCGTTCTGTGCGGCAAGGGACATGAAACGTATCAGGAGATCGGACACGAAAAGCACCATCTGGACGAGCGCGAGGTCGTCGCGTCGTATTTGGAGGCAAACGCATGAAGGAACTGACACTGAAGCAGGCAGCGGAAGACTGCCATGGAACGCTTGCGCCCGAGCAGGCAGAGGCTGTGGTTACCGGCGTCCAGATTGACTCGCGCAGAGTAAAGCCCGGAGATCTTTTTATCGCTATCAAGGGCGAGAAGGTCGATGGACATGATTTTATCGACATGGCGGCCGGACTTGGTGCGAGCGCTGCGCTCGTAGAAAGGCCGGTCAGGGCCTCTATTCCGACCATTCTTGTGCCTGATACCGTCCGCGCCTACGGCGATCTCGCCGCAGCCCGCCGCGAGCGGATGGGCATAACTGTAATCGGCATCACCGGCAGCGTCGGCAAGACGACGACGAAGGAAATGATCGCAAGCGTTCTGTCGCGCGATTTCAAGCTCTATAAGAGCGAAGGGAACCACAACAACGAAATCGGTCTTCCCATGACCGTGATGAACATGCCGGAGGACACGGAGCTTCTGGTTGCGGAGCTGGGGACGAACCATCCGGGCGAGATTGCTTACTTAAGCGCGATTGCGCAGCCGGACTATGCGGTCATCACGAACATCGGCATCGCGCACATCGAGTATCTGGGAAGCCGCGAGGGCATTCTGCGCGAGAAGCTTGACATTCTGCGCAGCAGCCTCAAAAACACCGTCGGCATTTTCAACGGCGACGAGCCGCTTCTGTGGAACGTGCGCGACAAGGGCACGCACAAAAAATACTATTTTGGCATCGA
>OLOX01002792.1_pt1 | contig 14066 bp, 15 predicted proteins | sample 1672091 | NCBI WGS metagenome assembly OLOX01 (sample SAMEA3136644, study PRJEB25190) | human gut metagenome | reverse complement strand
TAAGGAGGGATGCGAATATGTGTGATGCGTTGAGAGAACTGATGAAGGATGACCTGGAAGATGCCAGAAAGCTGGGAGAATCGGAAGGGGAAGTACGTGGAGAAGCAAGAGGCAAAGTCATGGGCTAAGCAAAAATCATTCTTAAAATGAACCACAGCGGAATGTCCCCGGAGAATATTGCATCCATCACAGGCAAGGATCTGGATGAGATCAATGCAATACTGGAAGGAAAAGTTCCAGAACTGTTATAAGTAGCACCTAAAAACAACTTAAGAAAGTAAAAAGAAGTGATGAGGTATGAGAAAAAACAATGCATCATCACTTTTTTGATAGGAAAAATTATACCTGAATCCGTGAACCTTGTTTTAAAATGAAAAGGCACACAGGAAATGTTTGCCATATTTGTTATTGTACACTCAATTTTGAAAATGCTGCATAATTTCAGTTCTGAGATCATATCAAATGTCGAAATAGAACAGCGCGACACAAAATATGAGTATCATGCCAACTTTGCAGAAGCATTCAGGACATGTAGGGATTTTCTTCGAATCTATGATGGAGTTTCCGCAATGGAGGGGGAAAGCTTGATTGCGCAAAACATCCCATAACGATGAAAAAGCTTCCATCTATGCAATGCCGTACCCGCCTGATGGCGCGTTGTGGGCTTAAGTTTATCGACCAAGTGATCTGTTTGAATCCTGCTTGTCTTAAGTCAATGACATTGGTTCTGAACAGATACAATATTCTTCCAAAAATAAATTAATAAAATGGGGTTAAGTATCTTTCACTTATGCCGATATAAAATATAAGTAAGCAAAGAATGCTACTTCGTGAAATCCGAAATGAAGCGTACGGTCAGAGTAGGAATGTTCACAAATAAAACAAATTTACTTCAGCATGGATGCTGAAGACCAATTCAAGGAGGAAAAATATTATGGCAATGGTAGTACAGCACAATCTTACAGCGATGAACGCTAATCGTCAGTTAGGAATCACATCAGGAGCTCAGGCAAAATCTTCAGAGAAATTATCTTCTGGTTACAGAATCAACCGTGCAGGTGATGATGCTGCTGGTTTAAAAATTTCTGAGAAAATGAGAAGCCAGATCCGTGGTCTTGACAAAGCATCTGACAATGCACAGGATGGTATTTCTTTGATCCAGACAGCAGAAGGTGCTTTAAATGAAGCTCACTCTATCTTACAGAGAATGAATGAGTTAGCAGTTCAGGGTGCTAATGATACAAACCAGTCTATCGACCGTGATGCAATCAATCAGGAGTTAGAGGCATTAACAGATGAGATAGACAGAATCTCTCAGACAACCCAGTTTAACAAACAGAATCTGTTAGATGGTAACTTCAAAGATAAAAAACTTCAGGTTGGTGCAAATGCTAATCAGAACATTGAAATTAGTATTGATTCCATGAATGCAGATGCTCTTGGTCTTGGAAAAGAGCAGGTAAAACAGGGTGGAACAACACCTACCGCTGTGAAATATCAGGGAATGTCATATAAGTACAATGCAAAAAGCGCTGCTTCAAAAAATAAAGCTGCTGCAATTTCACAGTTTAAAAAATCTATCTCTGAAAAAGTTAAATGTGCAGCATTTATCGCACAGTATGATAATACAACAGGCTCTATTTATTACAAAGCAACAGTTGATGGTAAGGAATTAAAATTCAAGTCTGTAGAGAAGGCTCGTTCAGCTTATGTATCTAACCAGAAAGCACTTGCTAGTAAAGCTATTACAGGAGATTTCCAGAAATATGTTCAGACATCAGCTACAGAAGCAACAAAGGATGCAAACGGTGAGATTCGTTATGGCGCTCGCGTAGATGATTATAAAGCTGCAAATGAGACAATCACAAAAGTTCAGGATGCTATTAATAAAGTATCTACACAGCGTTCTGCATTAGGTGCATTACAGAACAGATTAGAGCATACAGTTGCAAACCTTGACAATGTATCAGAGAACACATCTTCCGCAGAGTCTCGTATCCGTGATACAGATATGGCAGAAGAGATGGTTAACTACAGCAAGAATAATATTCTTGCTCAGGCTGGACAGTCTATGCTTGCACAGGCTAATCAGTCTACTCAGGGAGTATTATCACTTCTTCAGTAACATGTAAAATAGAAAGAGAGTTGGCAGTTATGTCAACTCTTTTTTCATAATTAGGATGGTAACATGAGTATAAAACAAATATATACAAAAGTATTAAAATCATGTATTGGATTCTCGGTGTATGGAACTAAAAAAGTAGAAGAGGAAACAAAAGAATTATTACCTTTGTTAAATGAATTTTATGACAGGTTTTTAAGAGAGAATGTATTTGAAATTGATAAAACAGATTATGAAAAACTTCAGCTGTTGTTTATTAACATAATTAGGGATCTTTCACAAGGATTGAAAAATAAAGACGTGGTTTTATTGGAAGATGCCATGGAATATGGGTTATTGTCTTTTCTGGAAATATTTATGGATGAAGATGAAGTGTCACGGCTAAAGGAGGAAAGCGTGAATGAATAGGAATATATATATATCAAATATGCAGTTATTTGAAAAAAGCTTTCCGGGAATTAGTGAAATTATAGAAAATTGTAGAAACAGTATTGAGAAAGAAACAGAAGTGTATTTTGAACAAGCAGCAGATGGCAACAAAATCATTAAAGTAAAAAAAGAAGATAGGCAATTATATTTTAGTGGGAAGAGAGAACCAGCTGACAAAGCGAGGATCGAAATTGAAAAATGGGGGAAGATAGATAAACATGCGGTTGTATTTGTTACGGGTTTGGGCGATATTGCATTTTTAAAACAGCTTGTAATAAAAATAGTTCCTTCTATACAGCTTGTAATATATGAACCATCTTTAAATGTTTTTTTTAAGGTGATAGAGAATATTGATTTGTCATTTTTGTTTGAGGACAGAATACCTGCACTGATAGTGGATGGACTTAATGGCGAGGAAAAAAAAGCAATCGTAGATAAATTAGTAAATCTTGCGAATATTGAGTTTATAAAACATTATGAAAATAGAAGCTGTTCAGCTTTATTTTCAAAACAGGTCTTAGATTTTATGAAATTATTAGAAAAAAAAGTCGAAGATGTGATAGTCGGAAGAAATACAGAAATTAGATATTCTGCTGTTGAAATGGATAATTTATTTCATAATATAAAATATCTTTGTGAAGGATCCATTACGACACAGCTGTGCGACATTATTCCAACGGATATTCCTGCAATCATTGTATCGGCTGGACCGTCATTGAATAAAAATATCATGGAATTGAAGAGAGCAAAGAATAAAGCTTTCATCGTTGCAGTGGACACTGCAGTCAGACCATTGGTAAATGCAGGAATTATTCCAGATATGTATGTGATAGTGGATGGATTAAAACCAAAAGAATTATTGGATTTTGATGAGGCAAAAAGAATTCCGTTGATGCCAAGTATTACTTCCACGAAAGAAATTTTGGAAAATCATACTGGAAAGAAAATTTTCTGGTTTGAGGGACAGCGGTTCATCTGGAGTATGATGATGATGAATGGAGTTCCGTTCAGCACGGTTGCATGTGGAGGATCTGTTGCGTGTAGTGCATTTTCGCTGGTATATAAGCTTGGATTCTCCAGAATAATTTTGGTGGGTCAGGATTTGGCATTAACAGGTAATAAAACACATGCAGACGGTACTTTTAAAAGTATCATGGATGAAATTGATACAAGTCGTTGCATAAAAGTTCCAGGAAACTATGAGGAGGAAGTTCCGACGAGAGGAGACTTCAAGTTATATTTAGACTGGTTTAATTACTATATCAAAGGATGTGAAGGTATTCATGTTATTAATGCTACAGAGGGTGGAGCAAAAATCGATAACACGGAGATTATGACTTTGCACGATGCGATTATGAGAGAGTGCATAAAAGAAGTTGATATTGATGCGTGCTTTGAAAAATTGAAGCCTATTTTTGACGCAGAGCAACAGCATAAAGCGTTGGAATATCTTAAAACATTTCCTGAAATGTACAGAAAACTGAAAAAGAAAGTAATAAAATTAAATAAGGAATATCAAAAACTAAAAACAATCTGCGGTAAAAGTATAATTGATAAGAATGCATATTTAAAAGCATTGAAAAATATAAAAAATCTAACACAAGAAATTGAAAAGCATGAATTATATGATACAATATCGTGTACATTAACAGTCGCAAATTATATTATTGAAAGCGAACAGTTTTATGAAGAGGATACTGTGGCTGCTGAAGGACTACAGATTGCTAAGCAAGGAATAGCCTATACAAAAATGGTAGAACAATGTATAGATTTATTTATTCCACTCACAGAGGAAACCTTGTTGACGCTATAAAACGCTGGTGCTATTAGAAGATATTATATATGTTATAAACCGAGGAGATATCGAATGACCACAACAATAATCGCTGAAGCAGGCGTGAACCACAACGGCAGTCTAAAACTGGCAAAGCAAATGATTGACGAGGCAGCAAAAGCAGGAGCAGACTATATCAAATTTCAGACATTTAAACCGGAAAAGCTGGTTTCCAAATATGCGCAGAAAGCAGATTATCAGAAGAAAACGACAGGCAGTCAGGAATCGCAGCTACAGATGTTGGAAAAACTGGCATTGTCATATGATGATTTTGTGGAGTTGAAAAAATATTGTGAGCAGATTGGAATCGGTTTTCTGTCCACACCGTTTGACGAGGACAGTATCCGGTATCTTGACAGTCTGGACATGGACTTCTGGAAGATACCTTCCGGTGAGATCACAAATTATCCGTATTTGGTTCAGATTGCGCAGACAGGAAGGGATATCGTGCTATCCACCGGGATGTGTGAGATGGATGAGATTGCAGAAGCAATGAAAGTATTGGAAGAGAATGGAGCAGGGAATATTTCGCTGCTCCATTGTAATACAGAATATCCGACACCATATGAGGATGTAAATCTGCTGGCAATGAAGCAGATGCGTACAGCCTTTAAAAAGCAGGTGGGATATTCAGATCATACGGTCGGGATTGAAGTGCCGATCGCAGCAGTGGCATTAGGTGCTGAGATTATTGAAAAGCATTTTACATTAGATAAGAATATGGAAGGACCTGATCACAAAGCAAGCCTTGAACCATTAGAATTATCTCAGATGATATGCTCTATCCGCCATATTGAAAAAAGTCTGGGGAATGGTAATAAGAAAAGAACTGCTTCGGAACAGCATAATATAGCAGCAGCGAGGAAGAGCATTGTTGCCAAATGTGCGATTTCTAAGGGAGATATTTTTACAGAGGCAAATCTTACGGTTAAAAGACCGGGAAATGGGATAAGTCCGATGAGGTGGAAAGAACTGATTGGAACAAGGGCAGAGAGGGATTATCTGGAAGATGAACTTATATGATAAACTCCGGAAAAAGCGTAAATGTTGCATTATATTTCGCTATGAGTATGACAATTTTGTTGCATGAAATTATAAAATATGTTATTAATAACAATATAGAGGCCGAAATAAAGTAAATATGTCATGAATGACATATTGATGAATAAATCTGCTGAAATATGTCATTCCTAACAAGTCTGGAGGGTGTTGTTATGAATAACGAAGATATGAAATCTATATTTGACCAGATAAATAATTTAAAAAAACCTGTTACAGAATCCAAAGAAACAAATGCTGAGTATGAAAAGGATACTTTTCGAGAAGTTTTAAATGGAATATCAGAGGAAATTCAAAGAGTATTGGATGAAAATGATTTCACACAGGAGGATTTATGTCGGATAACAAATATGTCACAGTCCAATATTAGTAAAATACAAAACGGAAAGGTTGTTCCAAGGATAGAAACACTACAAAAGATTGCGAATGCTACACACACAAGACTTGTAATAAGTTTTGAAAGCATGGAAGGAGAGGATTAAAAATGGCAAATATAACGTCCATTGAGATTAATCAATTCAGGGGAATTAAGCAATTAACAGTTTCTGATTTTTCAAATGTCAATCTTATTGTAGGCGATAATAACAGTGGAAAAACAACATTTTTGGAGGCAATTCAGTTATTGTTTGCGAAAGCTCAACTCAGCTCTGTTAAAAATATCATAAGGCAGAGAACAGTACTTAATATTCATGATAATAGTTTTTATACTTCTTTTATTAAAATGTTCAATGTGGAGCAAAATGAGGATTTGCTAGATCTCGATATTTATGGAGAAAGTAATAACGGTCCGATTAAATTTGAAATGACTGGACGTGAGAAAACCATTTCTGGAGAAGAAGCACTTCAAATTTCAACAATGTCTTCACGTCAAAAAACGTATTACAGAAAATCAACAACTTTTATCCCCGAAACGGTTAAACTGTTTACAGGTAGTATTATTAGTCAAAATGGTAAAAAAACAATAGAGAAAAATGTTCGTTTTACATCTTTAGACAATACAATGGTAGGTTCTGTAACTAAGAGGGAAGTTCAATATATATCTTCTTTTGGTCATTTGAGATATGACTTATTACAGAATATCGTAGATAATCCGGAATATAAGAAATTAGCTATCAGCATTCTGAAGAAGTTTGATGAATCTATAGTGGATATTTGTTATACCAAGGCGGATGATGAATCCTTTGTGGAATCCATTATAACAGAAAATGGCGTAAACATGCCGTTCTCCGTTTATGGTGACGGAATTAAGAAAATATTATATATTTTGAATAAACTATTTGATGCAACAGATTCAATTTTGTTGATAGACGAAATTGAGACAGGTTTGCACAAGAAATATTATGATAAATTATTTCCGGTAGTATTTGAGCTGGCTAAAAAACTGAATGTACAATTATTTATTGCGACACATAGTATGGAAGCAATTGATGCAATACTGGAGTATGGTAAATATGAAAATGATACCAACAGTAAGGATCCGATTAAAGTTATTACGTTAAAGAAAATCGACTCAAACGATGGCAAGGGAAGTAATGTAGCTGCTCGAAATGTTACGGGTAAGTATGTGTATGAAAACCGCAAGGCATTTGAATTTGAGGTGCGCTTATGATGACGGAATTAATGCTTGTTGAAGGTGTATCGGATGTACAGTTGATTAGCTATTATTTACAAAATGTGTATGGCTGGAAACATGAAAAGAATAATCATCTTGGAATACATTCACTGGATGAACATGATCACATAGAAAGTCTTTCAAAAGAAGGAAAGCAACTTGTTTTGTGCGGTGTTGGAGGAAATGGAAGATTTGCACATTTCGTAGAAAGACACCGCATCAATAGTATGATAATTGAACATGAGATATCCTCAATAATGGTTGTGACAGACCGGGATGAGGATTCAATTTCCAAAATTGGAAGAACGATAAACAGTTTGTTTGAGAACGTATCATACAGAGCAGGAGTGTGGATTTGTAACGATGTTGAAGATTCGTTTGGACAACAAAAGCAGGTAGATACATATCTTTTAATTGTTCCGGCGGATAAAAAGGGAGCATTAGAAAATGTAATAATAGATGTATTGAAAGATATTCCGGAAGAAAAAGAGTTGGTAGAAGAAGTAATTCAGTTTGTTGATTCATTAAAAGCAAGGTTAGTGCCTGAATTAAATCAAATTAATAAAGCCAATAAGGCTGCAGTTGGAACTTTTTTTAGTGTTCGAAATCCGAAAGATGCAATGAGATCTTTTGGAACTTTTATTTCTAAAATAGACTGGTCAAAATCAGAATCTTTAAAAAATTTATTTTTGCCATTCATGTATTTAGGAGAGGAGAAAGAATAGCATTTTATATTTTATACTGAAAGCATAGCAAAAGATGTAAGGAGAACCATATGAAACGAATTGGGATAATGACAGGAACAAGAGCAGAATATGGATTGTTAAAGCCCTTGATGCAGGAGATTAATAAAGATAATGATTTGGAATTATACTTGATTGTGTCAGGGATGCATCTATCACCAGAGTTTGGAATGACTTATCAGGAAATCGAGGAAGACGGTTTTGAAATAAATGCAAAAGTAGAGATGCTGTTAAGTTCCGATAGCCCGGCAGGAATTAGTAAATCGATTGGTTTGGGTGTAATTGGATTTGCAGATGAATTTCAAAGAGCAGATTTGGATATGCTGATTTTGCTTGGAGACAGATATGAAGCACTGTCAGCGGCAATCTGTGCAATGGTCATGAGAATACCGATTGCACATCTTCATGGAGGAGAGTTGACAGAGGGCGCCATTGATGAAGGAATACGTCATTCCATTACAAAAATGAGTTATTTGCATTTTACAAGTACAGAACAATATCGGAACAGAGTGATCCAATTAGGCGAAAATCCGGAAAGAGTATTCTATGTGGGAGCACTTGGAGTAGAAAATATAAAAAAGATTAACTTGATGACAAAAGAAGAACTGGAGAGATCAATTCATTTTGAAATTGATGAAAATACAGTGGTTGTGACTTATCATCCGGTAACATTGGAAAATAATACGGTTGAGGAACAGTTCTTAAATCTCTTAAAGGTATTGGACAGAAATCCTAAGATAAGAATGATATTTACAAAAGCAAATGCGGATACAAATGGCAGAATTGTCAATGAGTTGATAGATAAATATGCAGCTCAAAATAGTGAAAGAGCCTGTGCGTTTATGTCATTGGGACAGAAAAGATATTTAAGTGCATTAAAGTATTGCAGAATAGTTATAGGTAATTCTTCGAGTGGAATTATTGAGGCACCTTCCTTTGGCAAACCGATTATTAATATAGGAGACCGGCAAAAAGGAAGAATATGTGCAGACAGTGTGATTAATTGTGGATATACACAGCAGGAAATTCAGCAGGCTATGGAAACTGCACTGACAGAGGAGTTTGAAAATAAAGCCAGAAACTGTAGAAATCCATATGAAAAGGAAAATACAGCAGCAAATATTATAAGTGTTATAAAGGATTATTTGTTGAATGATAAAATTAAATTGAAAAAAGGATTTTATGATATAAAATGAGAAATATAGCGATTATTCCGGCCCGAAGTGGCTCAAAGGGATTGAAAGACAAAAATATCAAAGAATTAAATGGGAAACCACTAATGGCATATACAATTGAGGCTGCATTAGAATCAGGGATATTTGATTGTGTACATGTGTCGACAGACAGTGAGAAATACGCTGAAATAGGAAGGCAGTTCGGGGCGGATGTTCCTTTTCTGAGGGATGCGGAACTGGCTGGGGACAAGAGCAGTACCTGGGATGCGTTACGTTATGTGGTGCAGGAGTACCGGAAAAGAGGAAAAGAATTTGAACTGGTAACTCTGTTACAGCCAACTTCTCCGATGAGAAACGCACGGAATATCAGGGAAGCATATGAGGTATTTGAACAGAAATCTGCGGATGCGGTCATTAGTATTTGTGAATTAGAACATTCCATTCAGATATGCAACAAATTAGGCGAAAATGGTTCAATGTATAATTTTATTGACAGCAATAAAGTTGGAGCCAGACAATTGTTGGACACTTATTATCGGCTGAATGGAGCAATCTATATTCAGAAAACAGAGCTGCTGATGAATAAGCGGAATTTTTATAACGAAAACTCGTATGCCTATATTATGGATCAGAGACATTCTGTTGATATTGACAATGAACTTGATTTCTTATTCGTCGAGATGTTAATGAAAGATAATAAAGATTAATTTTTGCAGTCGATCATCCGATATATAGACTGTAACCTATCATGGAGCGATAGGAAAAGAACATGGAGGTTCGTCTATGAAAACAGAACAGTTGATAACATTTCTGATTTCCCCAGAGCAGACAATCGTAGAAGCAATGCAGAAGATAGATGCGAATGCGAAGGGGATTCTTTTTATTACCAATACAGATAGAAAATTAATAGGGGCGATCACCGATGGAGATATCCGTCGCTGGTTGATTAAGACAGGAAATCTGCAGGAACAGATAAGCCGTCTTATGAATCGCAATCCTAAGTCGGTGTATCGAAGGGAAGTGGCGTCTGCGCAGGATGTGATGAGACGATATTCGATCACGGCATTGCCTGTGCTCAATTCAAAGGGAATCGTGATTGACATTCTTTTTGAACAGGAGCAGAAAACCGAGGTGAGGGAAGGAAGTCTCTCTTTAGATAAAGTGCCGGTAGTCATTATGGCAGGAGGAAAAGGAACCAGGTTATATCCTTATACCAAGATTTTGCCCAAACCGCTGATCCCGATTGGGGATATTCCGATTATGGAACGGATTATTGATAAATTCAGGGATGTTGGCGTGACGGATTTTTATGCGACTGTGAATTACCGCAAGAATATGATCAAATCTTATTTCACTGATACGGTAAAAGATTATGAAATAAAGTATGTAGAAGAAAATCAGCCACTAGGAACAGCAGGAAGCCTGCGGCTGATAGAGGAGGATTTTGAACAGCCTTTTATCGTGACGAATTGTGATATACTGATCCACGCAGATTACGAAGATGTCTACCGGTATCACAGGGAAAGCGGCAATGAACTGACAATCGTTTCTGCACTAAAGAATATTGTAGTACCCTATGGTGTTATCCATTCGAGCGAGAATGGTGCAGTGCAGTCCATGGAGGAAAAACCCAAATTATCATATTTTGTCAATACGGGTATGTACATATTGAATCCGGAATTGAAAAAAGAAATTCCGGAGGACACATTTTATCATATGACAGATCTTACGGATAAATTACTGAAAGAAAACCGCAAGGTCGGCATGTATCCGATTAGTGAGGATTCATTTCTGGATATGGGTGAGTTTGAAGAGATGCACCGTATGGAGAAAAAATTGGATTTGAAGTCAGAGTAGGCAGAGTAAATTACAAGAAATAATGGGTTTACCTAATAAATTGAAATTGATAATAGTATTATAAGTAATTAGACGAAAGAACGAGGAATATAGAATGAAGAAAGTACTTGTAACAGGAGCAGATGGATTTATTGGAAGCCATCTGACAGAAAGCTTATTAGAAAAAGGATATGATGTAAAAGCCTTTACCTATTATAATTCTTTTAATACATGGGGATGGTTAGATACATTACCAAAGGAAAAATTAAATCAGATCGAGGTGTTTAGTGGAGATGTCAGAGATCCGAATGGAGTGAGAGAGGCAATGAAAGGTGTCGATCAGGTTTTTCATCTGGCAGCATTGATTGCAATTCCATTTAGTTATCACTCACCGGATTCCTATGTTGATACCAATATTAAGGGTACGTTGAATGTCTTGCAGGCGGCAAGGGATTTGGGAACAGAGAAGATTATGGTGACATCTACATCGGAAGTATACGGAACAGCACAGTATGTTCCGATTGATGAGAAGCATCCGTTCCAGGGGCAGTCACCGTATTCTGCAACAAAAATTGGGGCAGATCGTCTGGCAGAGAGCTTTTACCGCAGCTTTAATCTTCCGGTTGCAATTGTCCGGCCGTTTAATACGTTTGGACCAAGACAATCGGCTAGAGCTGTAATTCCAACAATTATTACTCAGCTTTTGGCGGGGAAAGAAGAGATCAAACTTGGTTCTTTGACACCAACGAGAGATTTTAATTATGTGAAAGATACAGCAGCAGGATTTATAGCAATCGCAGAGTCGGATAAGACCATCGGACAGGAGATTAATATAGCGACAGAGCGTGAGATTTCCATTGGAGATCTGGCGAAAGAAATTATTGCACAGATTAACCCGGATGCAAAAATTGTATGTGATGAGCAGCGGCTACGTCCGGAAAAGAGTGAAGTAAATCGTCTGCTTGGAGCGAATGCGAAGATAAAAGAACTGACAGACTGGAAGCAGCAATACACCTTTGAACAGGGGATTGCAGAGACGATCGCATGGATCAGACAGAATATGGCTGCATATAAGACAGATATTTATAATGTGTAGAAACAAAGATGATGTAAACGGGATCTGTGTGCAAGATTGACAGAGTTATTGTTTTAACAAAGGAAAGAAGGAAGAAGAAAGTGAGTCGATTTATCCCATTGTCAATTCCGAATTTTGAGGGAAATGAGAGAAAATATGTAGATGATGCAATAGATCAGGGCTGGGTATCTACAGGCGGAGCCTATATTACAAAATTAGAAGAACAGATGGCAGGATTTCTTCATGTAGAGAAAGTGGCTGCCTGCCAGAGTGGCACATCTGCATTACATTTGTCGTTGTTGGAATGTAATGTACAGCCGGGAGATATGGTGATCGTGCCGACATTGACTTTTATTGCAGCAGTGAATCCGGTACATTATCAATTTGCAGAGCCTGTATTTATGGATTGTGATGACAGCTTATGCATGGATCCGGTCAAGCTTCGGAGGTTTTGTGAAAAAGAGTGCCATGTAGAACAAAAACAATTAATTCACACGGCTTCTGGCAAGAAAATAAAAGCGGTTATTGTAGTGCATGTGTTTGGAAATCTGGCAGATATGGAAAGCATTATGGATATAGCGGAAGAGTATCATTTAAAGGTAATTGAAGATGCTACAGAAGCGCTGGGTTCCCATTACACAAAGGGACGTTTTGCCGGAAAGTATGCGGGAACGATTGGAGATTTTGGAGCATACTCATTTAATGGGAATAAGATCATTACAACCGGCGGTGGTGGTGCTGTTACAGCAAAAGATGCAAAAACGGTTGCACATATGCAGTATATTTCCACACAGGCAAAGGATGATCCACATTATTATATTCATAATGAAGTCGGATATAATTATCGCATGACAAATTTACAGGCAGCACTTGGTGTGGCGCAGATGGAAGAATTGCCTGAGTTTATAAAGAGAAAACACAGTAATTATGAGCTGTATCAAAAACTACTCGATGGATTTGAACTCGGAAAATTACTTGGCTTTCGAGAAGGAACATACTCAAATCAGTGGTTTTATTCGCTTGAGATTCCAATGGAAAGAGTGAATGGTTCTTTAAGGGATATCATCACAAAGCTGCAGGAAAGAGGTGTACAGACAAGGGCAATCTGGGGATTGATCCATGAACAGCTGCCGTATCAGAATGCGATAACATATGAGATGGAGAAAGCACCTTATTATAGTAAATGCATCTTGAATTTCCCGAGCAGCACACAGATCACAGAAGATGATATTGTTTATGTTGTGGAACAGATCAAGGATGTACTAATGTCATAAGGGATGGTAAAATGCAGGATATTATTTTAGTTGGCTCCGGTGGCTGTATGAGGGAAATTGTGTGGCAGATGCAGGAACAGAATAAATCAACAGAAAATTGGAATATATTAGGATATGTTGATAGAATACAGCCGGAAGAACACAGCAGCGTTACAGTTGGGAATGAAATCATAAAATATATTGGGAATGATGATTATTTGCTGGCAAGAACAGAATTGACAAACGTGGCAGTTTGTGTGGGAGAGCCAAAGCTTCGAAAAAAAATTGTAGAGAAATTGAAAAATAATAAAAATATTATTTTCCCGAACATAATACTTGGTGATACAAGAATTTGTGAGGATGTGCAGATGGGGAAAGGCTGCATTATCAGTATGGATGCAAGAATATCAACCAATGTAACGCTTGGGAGTTTTATTTTTATGAATACCGGAAGCAAAGTATGCCATGACGGAAAGTTAGGCAATTATGTAACATTAAGTCCGGATGTCACATTAGCAGGAAATGTGATAGTCGGCGACAATACAGAAATTGGTATGGGCGCAAATGTGATACAGGGTATTACGATTGGAACGAATACTGTGATTGGTGCAGGTTCGGTAGTCGTGAGAGATGTGGAAGATCATTGTAAGGCAGCCGGAGTACCAGCGAAAGCCTTTAGATGATAATAAGTCTAAAGGCTTTTTAAAAGTTTGTGGAAACTATTTCATTTGCGAATAAGATGGGTTATACTACTACTATTAATGAATGAAAAAGGTATGGAGTAACCCTTGTTGCATTGGCTGGGACTTTTGCTGGATAACCGTGCATTTGTATTGACAACACCGTTGGAGAAAGAAGCCAGACGGTACATCTTTCAGCAGTATGAACAACGGAGAAAAGACATTAATAAAGCGCAGGCGGAGTATGT
>OLOX01002789.1_pt1 | contig 14072 bp, 13 predicted proteins | sample 1672091 | NCBI WGS metagenome assembly OLOX01 (sample SAMEA3136644, study PRJEB25190) | human gut metagenome | reverse complement strand
TGAACAGAATGGCACAAAACGATAAGATCCAGCTATTCGAGGATAAGCGCATCCGCACGGCGTGGGACGAGGAAAAGGAAGAATGGTACTTTTCCATCGTTGATGTGGTGGCTGTTCTAACCGACCAGCCAGACCAACGCGGCGCAAGTAACTATTGGGCGAAACTGAAGCAGCGTTTGAAAGAAGAAGGCGCAGATCAGTTGCTGACAAATTGTCAGCAACTGAAAATGAAGTCGCCCAAGGATGGAAAACGCTACAATACCGATGTGGCAGACACGGAGCAGCTCCTCCGTATCGTCCAATCCATTCCCTCGCCAAAAGCAGAACCATTCCGAGACTGGTTAGCACAGGTTGGCCGGGAGCGCATTGAGGAAACCATAGACCCGGAGTTGACCATCGAGAGGGCGTTGGAAACCTATCTCAAAAAGGGCTATACCCGCGAGTGGATCAACCAGCGGCTGCAAGCCATCCAAGTTCGCAAAGAATTGACCGATGAATGGGATGCCCGCGGCGTGCAGAAGGGCGTGGAGTACGCCATCCTCACCGATGAGATCTCCCGCGCATGGTCGGGGATGTCCACCCGGCAGTACAAAAATCTGAAGGGCTTGAAAAAGGAAAACCTTCGTGATAACATGACCACGCTGGAGTTGGTGCTGAATATGCTGGCGGAAGCCACCACCACACAGTTTTCAAAGGATCGAAAGCCCACGACCTTCCAAGAGAATCTGGAAGTTGCTAAAGCTGGCGGACAGGTTGCCGGGCGAACAAGGAAAGACATTGAGTCACAGTCCAATACGCCGGTCATCTCCCCGAAGAACGCCGCGCAGCTCAATCAGGTCGTGACTGACCTTCTGGAAGGGGCGGCCGCGGATATGAGCGAGATGCCAGAGGAAAAATAGCGTTTTCGCATAATGGTTTTTCACGCGGCCAATTAGCAGCTCTTGAAAGCACCCATTAAAAAAGTTTGAGAAAAGTTAAAAAAGAACGGAGAATTCCGACTTGCGCATGGCATTTTTGAGCCGGGGGTTCAAAAATCTACAGTGGTACGGCATGACAAGTGAACACCACCCGTGTTTCGAACTTTTTTATCGAAATACGGGTGGTTTCTTATGCGGAAAACCTTGATTTATTAGGGTTTTCCGTTTTTCTATATTTCCACGCGGTTTTTGTGAAATGATAAAATTGCAAAGAACTTTTTTCTATTCAGAGCCGCTATTTGAACACAACTTTTCGATATAATTGCCATCGTATGCAGCCTCAAACCCTTGTGGTGTCTTATATTTTAGGGTTTGATGTGGCCGGACTTCATTGTAAAAGCGAATATACTCATCCACACTTTTACGGAAGTGCTTTTCAGATGTATATTCTCTCCGATAGGCTTCTTCCTTCTTAAATGTTGCGAAAAACGCTTCTGCAACAGCATTGTCATGAGGGCGGGCAGTTGCGGAAAAGGATTGTTTAACCCCAAACTGTTGCAGCAGTTTAAAAAGTGCATCAGAAATGTACTGTCCACCTCTGTCACTATGAAAAGTCAGATTTTTAGGATTTCCGCGTTCGGCATAAGCGTCCCGAAAAGTTGTTGTCACAAGCCGTGTACTGGCGGTGCGGGATATAGGAGCTCCCCGAATGACAATGGAATTGCTTCACAGCCGCGATCCTGCTGATGAGGTTATAGGATGGCTGAGAGATATTTCAAAATTTATACAGGCGTAGTTTTTAGCACCAGCAATTCTCTACATCAAAAAGAAAAATATCCGAATGGAAGCCGTCTGACAGAAGTTAGGATTTCAAACAGAAATGTTTGGAATCCTTTCTTTTTGCATTAAATTAGTCGCATTTTTGTGTTTTTCAAATCCCGCTTTTCTCTGAAAATCGCCCAAAATCTCCGTTTAGGGGAAAGGGTCTGCATTTTTTGCTCTGTTTTCCCTTTGATTTTCCCTTTACAGCAAATCGATCAAGGCCTGTGCTGCTTGGCACAGGCCTTGTTTGTTTTCTTCAGAATACCGCCGTCAGCAGCACATAATAGCCGCAGGCGATGAGAACGGTGAGCAGAAACAGCGGCAGGAGCTTTTTGACCGTGGCGAAGAATGTGACGCCGAAATAGTCCGAGATGATCGCCGTGCAGATGTGCGTGGGGCTCAGCTGACTCGAGGCGAAGCTGACGCTCATCAGCAGCGCCAGCAAAAACGCGCCGCCGTTCGGGATCATGGTGTAGGCCAGCGGGATAAAGGCCGCGGCCGCGGCGCTCGATCCCGCGACCAGCGTGCCGAACGCGTACAGGATCACGAGCACCAGAAACGCCGGAATGGGCAGATGCTCGAAATACGTCGGCAGCACGTCGATCACGCCGCCAAGGATCAAAAGGTCCTTGAAGACATACGTCATCGTAATACCGAGCAGCAACTTCAGGTCAAAGCCCTTGACGAGCGCATCGCGCACCTCCTGCGCGGAGAATTTTTCGACCAGCGCGTTGACGGCCGCGATGACCGCCACGACGGCCCACGTCGGCAGCGAGAACACGATGATCACCGCGATCGCCAGCAGCAGCGACCACAGGCTCCGCAAAAGCAGACGCACGCACTCTTTTTTGCTGCGTCCCGTCTCGCCGACTGTGCGCGGCACGCGGCGCAGATAGACAAGGTAAATTGCCAGAAGCGTCAGCAATGCCATCGGGATCATCCATACGAAAAAGGATGAAATGGAAATGCCGCTGATGCTGCACGCCACGATAACGCCCGTGAACGTCGGCACCATAGCCTCGGGAATGTGGCGGAGGTACGTGGCGACCGCCGCCTTTTCATCGTTTTTGAGGTGGTCGCCCGCCATCGTGTCCACCATGCCGCCGCAGATCGTCACGGTGGCGGGGCCCTGCATCAGGCCGATGAACATGCAGGCAAGCGACGTGTTGAGCCTCGGGTCGCGCATTAGTCCATTCATCGCCCGCTGTGCATCCTCGAACCGATGGCGCAGGTCAAGCTCGTAGACGAGCACCGAGATCACGTACATCGCAAGGTTCACTGACCAGACGTCCCAGCCCGTGTGCGTGCGCAGCGCCGTCTGCCCCGCCGTGGCGAGCGGCAGGCGGAACATCACGATCATCAGAAGCGAGCCGAAAATCATCGCAAGATAAAGTGGCAGGCGTTTGTTGAGCAGGGCGAGGATCACCACAAAGATGATCAGAACTTTGATAAGTGCCATGGTGCTGACTTCCTCTCTCCATTTCCCGCGCAAAGCAAGAAAAAGGCCGGGCGGCCACTTTTAGGGTACCGTCCGGCCAAAATGCTATTGCGTAGTGCCTTAGTGCTTCTCTCAGGCCTTCTGCTCTCTCGGCAGCAGGTGAATAGCGTGCTTCGGGCAGTTGGGCGCGCAGATGGTGCAGCCCCAGCACTTGTCCACATCGTAGTGCACCTTGCGGTTTTCATCCTTGTAAAACGCGCCGAAGTTGCAAATCTTCGTGCACTTGCCGCAGTTGACGCACTCGTCCTCGTGCCAGTCGATCTTCCAGTTGGATTCGGGATAGACGAGACGGGAGCCGGCCTTATAGGCCATCTGCATCGGGAAGCAGCACAGACCGTCGCAGTTGCAGATGAAGCCGTCCTCGCCGTTCTGCATGAGTCCGCTGGCGTTGAACTCGCGCACCTTCTTTTTCATGTCCTCAGGGCTGATGGGCTCGCCCATGCCGCGGTCGACCGCGCTGTTCGGCCCGTCGTTCATGTTGACGCACACATTGAGCTTGCGGTCGTGGAAATACTTCTGGCTCTTGCAGTTGCAGGGCACAAGATGGATGCTGCCGTGATGCCCGTCGATGATCTTATCGAACTCCTCGAGCGTCAGATACGTCTGGTTGTGGACATAGACGCCCTCACCGGCGACCTTGGCCTTCACTTGCGGCAGATAGATCGACTGATAAATCTCTGTCTGCCAGTCGTAGAGCGCCTCGATGAGCTCTCTCGGCAGACAGCCGAACTCATAGTACTCAAACTGCGCATAGTAGGAATAGCGGCTGTAGAAGTCGCTGATCTTCCAGGTCGGCTCGTCCGCATCCGTGACCTTGTTGAGTACGTTGCGGGAGTACATGCGGTTGATGAGCACGTAGGGCGACGCGGCCAGCCGGTTCTTCTCCATGAGCTTACGCAGCTCCTTTTCCGTCATGGGCTCCTTGCCCATCAGAAGAATGACCTGCCATTCCTCCTCGTGCACCATCAGGTCGGCCACTTCGTCGAACTGCTCGGGCACTCCAAAAAGCTCGTGCGCTTTCTTGCGATCTTCGTCGCTCAGCTTGCTGGTCAGTAAAGACATATTGCTATCTCCTCTTTTTATTGCTTGCCTGATTTCTTATTTTATCTGCATTGCCTTTTCGGGGGCGCTATCCTCCGCCCTCCACAGCAATGATACAACGATGCTATGAAGCATTCTTATTTTATCATAATGCTTCGCCGACGAATTATCGTTGAATCCGCAGCGCATCGCCGCCCGCTTCGCCATGCGGCCGCCCAACGGATTCAACGCTTTTTTCAACGGTAACTTAGTATAATCTTTTCATGCCAAACGCTCAAGCGTTTCTGCGTTATGCACAAAAGTGGCATGAACCGGCAAGCGGCTGTTTCTTTCGCAAAAAAGCGGCTTTTCAGTTTCCGCTTGCCGAAAAAATGTGTAAACTCTGCCGTTTTTGCCACAAAACGCGCAAAAAGCGGCTTGTCATTCCCCCAGCGTTGGCGTATGATGAAAAGGTAGGCTGATTCCCCCGCGGAATCTGTCTTTCTCGTATTTGCTTTTTTTACTCTCCCATTCCGTTTCAAGGAGGTTCCCGCACAGTGGACGTTTTAATCACCCAAAAGAAAATGACCGACTCCGAGGCCTTTGTCAAGGCCCGCGGTGGCGGCAACCTGATTGGCAAGGCCATGTACGGCGGCGGCAAGATCACGATGAAGCAGCTCTATTTGCAGAGCTTTGAAGTCGTGTTCGACGCCTATTTCAAGCCCGGCCTTGTGGAGCGCTTTTTCACCCGCAAGGGCCAGATGGGCGGCAACTCGCAGAAGATCTGCATGATCGTCGAGGGCACGCGCTGCACCGCGAGCTACCACGAGCAGCCGCTCCCGCTTTACGAAGCCGACCTCGATCCCGACATGTGCCAGGATTCCACCTTCGACAAAGAGAAGATCATCGCCCAGGCCAAGCGCGTCGCCATGCGCATCATGCGCCGCCACTCGGGCCACATCATCACCTCGATGGAGGTCGCGTCCTACCGCCCCTTCTACCGCCCGTACTACGTCGCGTTCTACGGCGAGATGGAGATGGGCAAAAAGGTGCGCTACATCGCCATCGAGGCCGACGGCTACAAGACCGACAGCTCCCTGTAAGAGAGCGAGCCCCACATTTCAAGAGGTACGATCCGATATGAACACTGTTACGCTTGGCGGCACCGCCACCATCAACGACCTTGTCAGCGTCGCGCGCTTTGGCGCGAAGGTCGCGTTTTCCAAAGAATATGAAGAGCGCGTCAACCACTGCCGCGCCCATGTCGACCGCTTCAGCCACGAGGGCAAGGCCATCTATGGTCTGACCACGGGCCTCGGTGACAACTGGAAGAAGTTCATCCCCGAAAAGGACCGCGAAACGATCCAGCGCAACAACATCTACGCCCACACCTGCGCCGTCGGCGAGCCCATCGCCGAGGAGTGCACGCGCGCAATGATGTTCGTCATGCTCTGCCACTTCGGCTCCGGCCATACGGGCATCCGTCTTGAAACGCTCGCGCTGATCCGCGACATGCTCAACGCGGGCATCAGCCCCGTCGTCCCCGGTCATGGCTCCGTCGGCTATCTGACGCTCGAGGGCCACATCAGCATGGTGATGATCGGCGAGGGCAAGGCCACCTATCAGGGCGAAACGCTTGACGGCGCAGAGGCGCTCAAGCGCGCGGGCCTCAAGCCCGTCGTGCTTTCTTCCAAAGAAGGCCTTATCCTGCTCTCCGGCACCACGTCTGTCACCGCGTTCGCGTCGCTTGCGATCTATGACGCGCAGACGCTCAGCTTGACAGCAGATATTGCGGGCTCTTTCACGCTCGAGGTGCTCAAGGGTACGCTGATGGCTATGGACGAGCGCCTGATGGCCGTGCGCCCGCACCCCGACCAGATCAACACCGCGGCCAACATCCGCGCCATTTTGAAGGACAGCCCCATGCTTGAGCGCTACCGTGGCCACCGCGTGCAGGACGCGCTGTCCATCCGCTGCATGCCGCAGCTCCACGGCCCGGTCAAAAAGGCCATCAAGGACGCGCAGGCGACGCTCGCTATCGAGCTCAACTCGTCCGTCGACAACCCGCTCATCTTCGATGAGGAGGACGGCGGCGCGGTCGCGCTGATGGGCTGCAACGCCGACGGCACCTATGCCGGTATGGCGTCCGACAATCTCTGCATCGCGATCACGGATCTGTGCAAAATGAGCAACAGCCGCATCGACCGTCTGCTCAACAGTTTGGTCAGTGAGCTGCCGGCGTTCCTCAACAAGAACGCCGACTTCAACAACGGTCTCATGATGATCCAGTACGCCTCCGCGGGTCTTCAGGGCGAGCTGCGCATCCTCGCGCATCCCGCCGTGGTCGACAACCTGACCACCTGCGCCAACCAGGAGGACTACGTCAACATGGGCTACAACGCCGCCAAGAAAGCCTATGACTCGATGCACCTCGCCAAGTATATCCTCGCCGCCGAGCTCATCTGCGACGGTCAGGCGCTCGACTGCTATGAGGATAAGCGCTGCGCCAAGGGCACGCAGGCTATCTACGACCTGCTCCGCAGCAAGGTTCCCGAGATGGACAACGACATGCCCCTCACGCCATATCTCGAGGCCGTCGCCCAGCAGATCATCGACGGCGCGTATATCCGAACCGTGGAAGCGAGCGTCGGCGAGCTGAAATTCTAAAGGAGAATGTTATGAGCGAGCACGAACACAGCCACGGGCACCCCCATGTGCATGGGCATGTCCATGACCCCGAGCAGACGAAAAAGATCAGCAACCGCCTTGCGCGCGCCATCGGGCACCTCGAATCCATCAAAAAGATGGTGGAGGACGACCGTGACTGCTCCGAGGTGCTGATTCAGTTCGCCGCGGTGGAGTCCGCCATCTGCTCGACCAGCCGCCAGATTTTGCGCAACCACATGGAGACCTGCGTCACCGCTGCCATCCAGCAAAATGACGAAGAGACGCTCTCCGAGCTTTACCGCGCGATCGACGAGCTTCTAAAATGACAAGTGAAAAAACGTCCGGCTGAATATCAGCCGGACGGTTTTTATTGGAATGTTCTTCCTTTTGCATAGCGGGCAAAAATGCGCGCAAACTAAGCGCGGCAAACGCCAAAACAACTTTTTCAGGAGGACAAATCCATGACCGATCATACCAATAACGGCTGCTCCTGCACGCCCAACACCTCTATTCGCTGCGCCGTGACCAACTGCGCCAACCACTGTAAGGACGCCCAGTACTGCGGTCTGAACGCCATCCAGGTCGGTACGCACGAGGCCAACCCCACCATGGACCAGTGCACCGACTGCCAGAGCTTCAAGAAGCAGTAATTTTTGCAGCCGCCCCTTAAGGCGGCCGCTACATAGCATCAAAAAGGCGGTGACAGCATGACGGAAAAGGGCAAATACCGCGTCTGCGGCGCGCTCGCAGGCACGGTGAACGGCTTATTCGGCGGAGGCGGCGGCATCCCGCTCGCGTTTTTGCTGCGCTCGTGGGCAAAGCTCTCCGACAAGACGGCGCTTGCGACCTGCGTGGCTGTCATCTTCCCGTTCTGCCTTGTGTCGGTGCTCGTGTATGCGTTCCGCGGCGCGCTACCGCTCGGGGAGGCGCTCCCCTACCTTGTCGGCGGGCTTGCAGGCGGATGGATCGGCGGCAGGCTCTTCAAGGACGTGCCGAACACATGGCTCAAGCGCATTTTCGCGCTGTTTCTGCTCTATGGCGCGGTGAGGTACCTTCTGTGACAGACTGGCTCTTTCCCGCGCTCTGCGGGCTTTTGACGGGAATCCTCTCGTCCTGGGGCGTCGGCGGCGGGACACTGCTTCTTTTATGCATGACGCTCTTTTTCGGCGTGGAGCAGCGCACAGCGCAGGCCATCAACCTGCTCTATTTTCTGCCAACTGCGGGCATCTCACTCTTCGCGCATCGCAAAAACGGATATCTCGACAAAGCCGTCCTGCGCGCGGCCATCCCGACCGGCACGCTCTGTGCGCTCGCCGCCGCGTTTTTGACGACAATGGTCGACAGCAGCGTCTTCCGCAAGCCGTTCGGGCTGTTCCTGCTCTACGCGGGGCTGTCGATCCTCTTTGAAAAGAAGAAAAACAGCAAAAAAGAAACGCCGTGACTTTCGTCATGGCGTTTTCGATTCTATTCAGATGCGCAGCGCCGTTTCCAGCGCGATATAGAGCTTGCCGAGGTCGTGGTTCGCGCCGCGAAGATTGGCGACATCGTAGCCGCTCTCCTCCAGCACGTCCCCCGCCTCGAGGAAGTTATAGAGCGATAAGCCGTAAAAACTGCACACCGCCTGCACACCGGCGAGCTCCATCTCCACGGCGAGACAGCCCTCGCTTCTTCGCTGCGCGACGAGGCCCGCGGTCTCGCGGATCATGGCGTCCGTCGTCCAAACCCGCCCCGTCACGTGCGGGACGCCCAGCTCGGTAAAGATGTCCGAGAGCTTCTGCGCATTCTCGACCGTGATGTAGTCGGACGGCGCAGCGAAATAGTACGAGCAGCCCTCGCCGCGGTAACTCTCCGTCGGGACGATGAATTTGCCCCTCGTCGCCTCCCGATTCAGGCTCCCGCAGGAACCGAACATCACGAACTTCGACGCACCGACGATCCAGCTCGCCTCATAGCACTCCGACGCGGCAATCGCCGAGCCGATGCCCGAGAGGTAAAACGCGATGTCCTTTCCCTTGTAATTCATGCGGTAAATGGGGATATTCCCGTTGCACGCGCCGATGAGACCGATCTTTTCGCAGGGAAACGTGTCCAGCAAATGCTGATAAATCTTCTGTGAAAACAGGATCAAACACGTTTCGACAAGGTGCTTTTGCTCACCGTAAAAGTCCCGCAGGCTGATGACGGGTTCAGTCTTATCGTCAAAGCAGTCGGTGATCATCTTTTCAGCGCTGGTCCGTCAGCTTTTCGAGCGCGTCTTTTGCGGCCATCTGCTCGGCTTCCTTCTTGCTGCGGCCCGCGCCCTTGCCCACAGCGCCGCCGTTGAGCAGCACTTCAAAATAGAACGTCTTGTCATGGTCGGGGCCGCTCTCACCAAACAGGCGGTAGGAAAGCGTCTGGTTCGGCGTGCGCTGCACGAATTCCTGTAAAATGGTCTTATAGTCGCGGCGCTTTTCCTCGGCGACCTCCTCGCGCTCGGTATCGAGCAGCACACGGTGGATGAGCGCGCTGGCCGCACTGATGCCGCCGTCAAGATACACCGCGGCAAACACCGCCTCGGTCGCGTCGGCCAGGATAGACGGACGCGTGCGGCCGCCGCAGCTCTCCTCGCCGTTGCCGAGCTTTAAGTATTTTCCAAGCTCCAGGCGCTGCGCGACCTCGTGCAGGCTGTCCTCGCACACGAGCAGCGCGCGGATGCGCGTCAGCTCCCCCTCCGGCGCGGTAGGATGCTTGGCAAACAGATACTCCGCCGTCACAAAGCCGAGCACGCTGTCACCCAGGAATTCCAGGCGCTCGTTGCTGAAAAAGTTTGCGCCGCGGTGCTCGTTGGCATACGAGCTGTGGCGCAGCGCCTCTTCGAGCAGCGCCGGATTTTTGAAATGATATTGCAGCTTTTCTTCCAAGGCCTGCATGGTGTTTCCTCCTGATAAAAGGACGCCCCGCGCAAAGCGGGGCGGCTTTTTTCTTCTTAACCGAGCTTCGTGCTCAGGTAGCGCACGCAGTCGCCCACCGTCTTGAGCGAGGTGAGCTCCTCCTCGGGGATCTCATCGAGCTCAAACTCTTCCTCCATGGCCATCACCAGTTCGACAAGATCCACGGAGTCGGCGCCAAGATCTTCCTCAAAAGAGCTGTCCATCGTGACCTCATCGGGGTCGAGCGCGAACTGCTCGACGATCAGCTTCTGCATCGTTTTGAAAATTTCTTCGGGGCTCATAAGTCTTATACTTCCTCTCACGGTTTTGGTTCTTCCAAATGATACGGCAAAGGCACTGTACTGTCAATACCCATTTTGCCGCTTTTTGGCATTCGCGTTATTCTGCCTTCTGTTCAATACGCATCTTGTCGATATTTTGCGCGATGTCGTCGATGATACCGCTGCGCGCGACCTCCATCGCCTGACGGACCGCATTGCAGATACCGACCTCACTCGCGCTGCCGTGCGCCTTGACGACCGGCTTCGAGATGCCGAGCAGCGCCGTACCGCCGACCTCGTTCGCGTCGAGCATTTTCTTGAAATCGCCGAGCTGTCCCTTGAGCAGCAGCGCCGCCAGCTTCGTGCCGGTGCTGTGCATCAGCATTTCCTTCAATTTGATGGAAAGAAGCTTGCCCGTGCCCTCGATGCTCTTGAGCATGATGTTGCCGCTGTAGCCGTCGGCGACGATAACGTCGCACTCACCGAGCATCGCTTCCTTGGCCTCAATGTTGCCGGTGAAGTTGAGATGCCCCGCCTCGCCCGCTTCCTTGAGCTTCTGATACGTTTCGCGGCGCAGCGTGTCGCCCTTGCTCTCCTCCGCGCCGATGTTCAAAAGACCGATGCGCGGATTTTCGACGCCGAGCACCTTCTGCGCGTAGTAGCTGCCAAGATACGCAAATTGCAGCAGGTATTCGACCGTGCACTCGGCGTTCGCGCCGCAGTCGATGAGTACCGCCTTGCCCTTGACCGTCGGGATGGTCGGCGCGAGCGCCGCGCGGCGCAGGCCGCGGACGCGCTTGACGAGAAGCGTCGCGCCCGCGAGGAGCGCGCCCGTGCTGCCCGCGCTGACAAAGCCGTCCGCGTCGCCGGCATGGAGCATATTGAGCCCCACGGTGAGGGACGAATCCTTCTTGTGCTTAAAGGCCGTCGCCGGATCGTCGCAGATCTCGACCACCTCGGTCGCGTTGGCGATCTCCATGCCCTTGGGGAGCTCCTTGCAGCCGCACTGCTGCAGGGCCTTCAAGATCTCTTCCGTTTTTCCGGTCAGGACGATGTCCACGCCGTACTTCTCCTGCGCCATCAGCGCGCCCTTGACGGGCGCGAGCGGGGCGAAATCGCCGCCCATGGCGTCGACGATGATCTTCATGGGGGTCATTCTCCTTTTCTGTCACTCAGCACGTCCTCGCGCATCGCGTCGATCTTTTCAAGCGAGCGCGCGGCGAGCTGCGCATTTTTCACGCGCTTGCCGCCCTTGATGCGGTAGCCCAGCGGCGGCATGATACCAAAGTTCACGTTCATCGGCTGAAAGTCCGAGACCGTCGTATCGCTGATGTAAAGCCCCAGCGCCCCGATGGCCGTCTCGCGTGGGAAATCGACGGGCGGTTTGCCTTCGAGTCTTCTTGCCATCTCGATGCCCGCCAGAAAGCCCGAAGCCGCGGACTCGATATAGCCCTCCACGCCGGTCATCTGCCCGGCAAAGGCGATGCGGTCATCCGCGATCAGGCGATAGTAGCGGTCCAGCATCCCCGGCGAGCGGAGATAGGTGTTGCGGTGCATCACGCCGTAGCGCACAAACTCCGCATCATGCAGCGCGGGGATCATCGAAAACACGCGCTTCTGCTCGGGAAAGCGCAGATGCGTCTGGAAGCCGACAAGGTTATAGACGCTGCCCTGCGCGTTGTCGCGCCGCAGCTGGACGACGGCATAGGGCTCTTTCCCCGTCTTCGGGTCTCGCAGACCGCGCGGCTTGAGGGGGCCGTAGCAGAGCGTATCGTGTCCGCGGCGCGCCATGACCTCGACGGGCATGCAGCCCTCGAAGACGTTTTTATCCTCAAAGCCGTGTACGCTCGCTTCCTCGGCGGTCGTGAGCGCCTGCCAGAAGGCATCGTACTCCTCCTCCGTCATCGGGCAGTTGATGTAGTCCGCCGTCCCCTTGTCGTAGCGCGAGGCGAAAAACGCCGAATCCATGTCGACGCTCTCAAACGTCACGAGCGGCGCGGCGGCATCGAAAAAGTTCAGCGTGTGCCCGTCGCCGATCTTTTCGGCGATGGCGGCGGCGAGCGCGTCGCTCGTCAAGGGGCCCGAGGCGATGATGACGTTCCCCTCGGGGATGGCCGTCACCTCGCCGGGGACAACCGTGATATTGGGATGCGAACGGATCTTCTCTGTCACGAGCTTTGAAAAGCCGTAGCGGTCGACCGCCAGCGCGCCGCCCGCCTCCACGCGCGTCGCGTCCGCGCAGGCAAGGATCAGCGAATCGAGGCGGCGCAGCTCCTCTTTGAGAAGGCCGACCGCGTTTTCGATCTGGTCCGAGCGCAGCGAATTCGAGCAGCAAAGCTCGGCAAAATCCGCCGTGTGGTGCGCGGGGGTGGTCTTTTCGGGTTTCATTTCATGCAGCGTCACGGCGATGCCGCGCTGCGCGAGCTGCCAGGCAGCCTCGCAGCCGGCAAGGCCGGCGCCGATCACAGTTACTTGCATCAGTTCTCTTCTTTCTCCGCGGTCTTTTTGGCCGCGGACTTGACGGTCGTCTTCTTAGCGGCCGCCTTTTTCGTGGTCGCGGTCTTCTTTGCCGCCGTCTTTTTTGCGGGCTTTTCTGCACCATCCTCGGCTGCGGCCTTCTTTGTCGTTTTCTTCGCTGCGGCGGTCTTCGTCGCGGTCTTCTTGGTGCTCGCCGCTTTTGTGCTCGTTTTCTTTGCGGTGGTGCTCTTCTTAGCCGTCGTCTTCCTGGCGGCGGTCTTCTTTGCCGCGGTCTCCGCCGCATCGGCGGCTTCGGCGCTCTCCGCGCCCTCTTCCGCGGTCTCGGTGGTCTTCTTTTTCACATAGCCGCGCTGGTCTTCCGGCACAAAGCGCGAACACGCGGGGTTGATGCAGTACGGGCGCTTAAAGCCCTTGCCCGCCTTTTTGAACATCGTCTGGCCGCACTCGGGGCAGTCGTCCTTCGTCGGCACATCCCAAGTCATGAAGTCGCACTTCTTCTCGGGATCGCTGCTGGTGGAGAATTCGCAGGCGTAGTACGTGTACTGCTTGTTCGTCTTCTTGCTCACGCCGGTGCGCTTCATCATGCGCCCGCCGCACTTGGGGCAGCGGCCCGGCATTTCGATGACAAGGGGCTTGGTGAACGTACACTCGGGATAGCCCGGGCAGGCCAGGAAGCGGCCAAAGCGCCCGCTCTTGATGACCATGTTGCGGCCGCAGACGTCGCACTTCTCCTCGCTGACCTCATCGGGGACCTTGAGTCTCACGCCCTCAAGCGCCTTCTCGGCGTTTTCAAGGTCGCGCTCAAAGCCGCCGTAAAAGTCGCGGATGACGTCCTTCCACGCGGTCTTGCCCTCTTCGACGGTATCGAGCTTTTCCTCCATGCGGGCGGTGAACTTCATGTCCACGATGTCGGGGAAGCGCTCTTCCATCAGGCCCGTCACCACCTCGCCGAGCGGCGTGGGACGCAGGTATTTTCCGTCCTTGATGACGTATTCGCGGTCTAAGATCGTCGAGACCGTCGGCGCGTAGGTCGACGGGCGGCCGATGCCGTTCTGCTCCATCGCGCGGATGAGCGTCGCGTCCGTGTAGCGCGCGGGCGGCTGAGTGAAGTGCTGGAGCGGCGTATATGCCTCGAGCGTCAGGCCCTGCCCCTCGACGAGCGGCGGCAGCGTGCCCTCCTTTTCCTCCTTGCTGTCGTCGTCGCGGGATTCCTCGTAAACGGCGGTGTAGCCGGAGAATTTCAAGTTGCTGGCACTCGCGTGGAACTCGTGTCCGCCCGCCATGATCTGCGCGCTCACACTGTCGTACACGGCGTTCGCCATCTGGGAGGCCAAAAAGCGGCTCCAGATCAGGCGGTACAAGCGGTATTGCTCACCCGTCAGATCGCCCTTGATCTGCTCGGGCGTCAGGTTGACGTTCGAGGGGCGGATGGCCTCGTGCGCGTCCTGCGCGCCGGCCTTGGCCTTGTAGTGGCGGGCGG
>OLOX01002787.1_pt1 | contig 14075 bp, 13 predicted proteins | sample 1672091 | NCBI WGS metagenome assembly OLOX01 (sample SAMEA3136644, study PRJEB25190) | human gut metagenome | reverse complement strand
ACAAAAATGCCGACTCATCAAGAGCCGGTATTTTTTGAGCATGTCAATAGAGTATACCCATCTGAAACAACGGAAAACTATGTCAATAGGGTTGTTTTCGAAATTTTGAAATATGTCAAAACGTGCGGTGACCCTATTGCAATGAATGGAGGAACAGATTTGAAGATTGGATACATCCGCGTCAGCACCGAGGAACAGAACACTGCGCGTCAGGAAGTCCTGCTGCGTGAACTTGGTGTTGACGAGGTTTTCATCGAAAAGGCAAGCGGCAAAAACGCCGACCGCCCAGAGCTTACCCGCATGATGGAATACGTCCGGCGCGGTGACACGGTTATCGTAGAATCCATCAGCCGGTTCGCACGAAACACGCGCGACCTGCTTGATCTCGTGGAACGACTGACCGAAAAACATGTAGAGTTCGTCAGCCGCAAAGAGGCCATCGACACGACCACGCCCACCAGCAAGTTTATGCTCACCGTGTTCGCGGCAGTCGCAGAGTTGGAACGCGAGTACATCTTACAGCGCCAGCGCGAGGGCATCGCCATTGCTAAAGAACAGGGCAAATACACCGGCCGCAAGCCAATGCCCCTGCCGGACAACTTCGAGCGGGTGGTTGCTCGCTGGCGTGCAGGAGAGATTACCGCCATCGAGGCTATGCGGCAGACGGGACTTAAATCGAATACCTTTTACCGCCGGTGCTCTAACAAATATCAAAACAACTGACAGCGAAAAAACTGGGGAAATCGGGGAGTACCCCGATTTTTAATTCAGTTTGCGTGCTAAAGGTTTGACGCTTGTTTCACCTGCGTTGCGGTAAAGAAATGGTTTTGGGGATAGAGAGCGGTAAGCAAGCTGCTCGAGCTCGTTGTACATATCGTCATAGATGCGTGCCCGGATTTCATACTCAAGGATATTTTGGATACAATCACGAATATTAAATGATGCTCCGGATTTTTCAAATTCTGGGAAACGGACAACCTGCCACATGATGTTGTGCCGCTTGATAATTCCTTGCAAATAGTCGATGATCATGGAGGTGGGTGCAGGGTATTCAAGGAAACGACGATACCCTTCGACATACTCCGGGTACATGCTGAGCAGCTTTTTGATTTGCCGAATGATACGCAGCATAGCAGGCAGGTGCTGCTCCTGCAGGAGCAGTCCAGCTAGCTCGGCATAGGGCGCGTCAAAGGGATCGGAAGATTTACTGCGGTATGTGTTCGGAGTTGTCGGTGTCAGGTTAAACGGACGATTCGGAAAGCAATTGCTAATATGATTACGCAACAGGCCTTCCAATGTGCCGACTGGCTTGCGGTAATCGGTTGCATAGCGCTAGATGAAAACTTTGGGCTCATTTGCGGAATCGACAGATTGCTCCTCATCGTCCTCATCGTCTTCAAGTAGATCTCGTTTGCACAGTAATTCAGATTCAGGAATCTGAACCGAATCATCGATACCATTGAGGTGATGCTGCAGTAAGCCGTATTTCGTCGTTATCGCAAATCCCCAATCCAAATATTCTTTTGCGTCACGACGAAAAGGACAATCTATCGGACATTGCGGATTACTTTTGTTTACAGGGGATTTAATGCGCCGATATATATTTTCATCTGCGGCATACGGGAGTCGGGCACACGTTTCTGGAGAGCGGTTCAGCAGGCATACCGAAGTCGAGCTGTTGAATGTATTTTTTAGTTTGGCATACAGGACAAGATTGATGGCGGCGCGCCTGCCGGTCATGGTAGTCATACGTTTAACGCGAGCGGGCTCGTTCTGCTGGGAAATGCGTTTTATGAGCTTGCGCCGATGTTTTCCAGTTGTGCAGCGTAGAATTACCTTGGTTGAGCCGGAAAAAGCGTGATACAGGAACAATGGCGTTAAACGATGCCAACGCTTGTCTTGATAGCAGGCATTCAGCAGTCGGTAGATTGCTGCGTAATAAGGGCGTTGCTCAAGAGGTTGTTTAACCGTATTTAAAATATCCTCGTATGTGCGGTTGCGTACAGCATATAAGGTAGATCGGACATACTGCTCGAATAGAGCGATTGTGGTTTTTAGCTTGGAGAGGAATTCTGAATCGGAGCACTCCTGCGGAAATTGCGGACAGTCTGATGAGATTTTATTGAGTTCATCAATCAGATGCTTGCTGCACAGGAAAGAATCCTGTTGACGGCATATCTGTTTATTCAGTTCGGAGTAGCGCCGTTCGTTTTCCTCCAAGAAATACTGGTGCACGGTGGTCGGGATCCATTCATGTTCGCAGATAAGTTGAGCGCGGCGAGCATTTTTAAATGCAGCGATGAAATAGTATCCGGGCTCTTGAAAATTATGTGAATAATGTTTGCTGTGACAAGACTTCTTGATTTCCTCGGTTGATAGTGGAACCTTTTTCGAAAGCTCGAGCAATTCCGCATAAATCTGTGTTCCTATTTTGAGGTCCCCATGTGCTGCCTTAATATTCTCGAGACCTTGTTTAAGCAGCTCTTCATCTGTCATGTCAGACGCATGCTGCACCTCATTCCAGATGTTATCATCTAACAGCAGGGTATCCAGTCCGACATCAGGTTCGATGCCATGTCCATCGCCGGGGTAATTGCCGAGGTCACGCTGATCGGCAAAATAGAACGAACGGTCAGTCAGAAAGCGGAGCAGCAGTTCTTCGGAGCACTGACCTTGCTGGCACAACCAATCGGCGAAGCGAATCTTACTGTATAGCGGCTCATCATAGCCGTCTGCCAGCTGGCGGAAATGCTCGTGCGCGTCATAAAGCTCGTCAGCCTTAGGCTGTGGTAAATCGGTGCAGTCAAACTGGGGGTTCAGTAGGTTGATGACGCGGTTTTGCTCGTCAAGATGTTCGCGGTTATCTTTATTTAGGTTCGGGTTGTGGCTGCGAGATAAATTGCGTTCGGATTCGGTCATTCGGCATTCCTCCTTATTTCGCCGGATGACGAGCGTCCGTCGTACATTCCGGCGAAAATTTCGGTATAAGCTGAAGCATGCGGTGCGTCCAAGCGGCGCACCGCATTATTCTGCACGAAAGGAGAGAAAAACGTGCCAAGTATTAAGAAAATTCGCACAAAGTCCGGCTTGAGCTTCAAAATCACGGTTTCGTGCGGCTACGATGAGCGTTACCGCAAGCGCTGCCACTTCAAGACGTGGAAAGCACCGGAAAACTGGTCAGAGCAGCGTGCCGAGCGGGAGGCCCAGAAAGTTGCTTATGAGTTCGAGAACAGCATCAAGCTGGGGTTTCAGCCGGACAACAACAAGACGTTTGCCGAGTATGCAGAGTATGTTATCGACCTCAAGGAGCATACCGGCACAAAGCATAGTACAATCGAGCTGTACAAACACCTGTGCGAACGCATTATCCCTGCGATTGGTCACATTAAGCTGACCGAGCTGCGACCGCAGCACTTAAATCGCCTGTACATGGATCTTCTGCAGAACTGCACCAAGCATGTGCTCGACAAGGCACGCTCGAAGGTTGATTTGGGCGCGCTGCTGACAGAGCGGCACATCTCACGCGCTAAGCTGGCAAAGCTGTCTCGCCTCAATGCTGTTACTATAACAGCTGCCTGCCGTGGACAGGCTATCCGTAAGTCATCCGCAGACGCGATTGCTGCGGCGCTGGGAGTGCCGCCGAAGCAGTTATTCGAGTACATCCTGAATACCGACCATCTCGCGGTAAAAACAGTCCTGCAGCACCATCGTTTCATCTCTACAGTGCTTTCACAGGCTGAAAAGGAAATGATCGTAACCTACAATGCAGCGGCGCGCGCGACATTGCCTCGTGCTCAACGCAAAAAGATCAACTACTTTCAGCCGGATGAAATCTTTCGTATCTTGCAGGCACTCGAGAGTGAACCGCTGAAGTGGCGGACGATCACGCATCTGCTGATCGTCACCGGTGCGCGGCGCGGCGAAATTATGGGACTGAAGTGGGAGAATGTTCACCTTGATGAGCGCTATCTTTATATAGAGGTCAATCTGCGCTATTCCAAGGCACGCGGTATTTATGAGGAAACACCGAAAACCGGTGAAACACGCTTTATCCCCATTCCGGCCGAAACGGTTGCGCTGCTGCGCGAGTATCGCGCTGAACGGGAACATCTGCGTGAGCTGAACGGCGACCGCTGGCAGGATACCGGCTTTCTGTTTACGCGGGATAACGGACAGGTCATGCATCCGGACAGCATTACCGCATGGCTGAGCAAATTCAGCAAACGGCATGATCTGCCTCATATCAATCCCCATGCGTTTCGTCATACGGTTGCCAGCGTACTGATTGCCAACCACACCGATGTCGTTACCGTTGCGCGTCAGCTCGGTCATTCCAGTCCGGCTACAACCGAAATGTACTATGCGCACTTGATCGAGCAATCTCGCGTACAAGCGGGTGAATGCATTGCCGATGTTATGCTGCGCGATTATGATAGGAAAGGAGAGAAGTCATCCTCTTGACATGCAAAGAAAACTGTAATACAATAGTACTACAAGGAGATGATTTTATGGCTATGGATGCAACACTTCAGATCCGCATTGACAGTGCAGTGAAGGAGCAGGTAGAAGCGCTTTACCGCAGTATGGGCACCTCGTTCGCTGAGGCTGTACGGATGTTTGCGCAGCAGAGCCTGCAGGAAGGCGGCATGCCATTTCGGCCGTCGCTTCGTGCATGGGATGATATGAGCGAAACGGAAATCAGCGAAAAGCTGTCGCGCAGCAGTGAGGATATTGCTGCCGGACGCATCTCTGCGCAGTGCGATATGGACGCTAAAGTAAAGGAGCTGCTTCAGAGTCGTGCCGCAAGGATATAAGATATTTTACACCTCAACAGCCGAGCGAGATATTACGGAAAAGCTGATGTATATTATGCAGCAGTATCGGAATACCGCATTGGCAGAACGGTGGTACAACCGCCTTCGCACTTTGATACAGGAGAATTTGACTGTATTTCCGGCTAAGTATCCGCTGTATGATGTAGAGCCGTGGAGTTCTGCGGGAATTCGACAGTATGCTACGCGAAATGACGTGATTTTGTATTCGGTTGATGAAATCCACAGCTATGTGCACATTCGCAGTGTTTGCACACGCGGTCGAAATTTGGATTTGCATCTGTCGGAGCAGAGCGAAAGCATAGAGTAAAACGAAAAGAGCGGCAAGGCAGCTCCCGATAAGAAAACATCGTGAGGAAAGAGAGAACGGTATAGCTTCGGCTGTACCGTTTTCTCATTTTTCCATTGATGCCGTGACTTTTGACATTTCCAAGGCTCCGATACCCTTGTAGTAAATATCGATCTCCTGCATCCGGTTCTTGCCCTTCGGGTCGCTGGCCGCATGGACGATGATTTTCTCCACGAACTCATGGAGGATGCAGGGCGTGAGCTCCGGGATATCCGTGTACCTCTCCACAACGGAGAGAAAACGATCAACATCCGCCGATTTGCTTTCCTCCAGCTCCACTTCTTTCCGAAGGGAACTCGCCAGCACCTTGAGATCCTGTTCTTCCTTCTCATAGTCCGCAGAGAGCTTCTGAAAGCGTTCATCGGAGAGCTTGCCCGAAATGTTGTCCTCATAGAGCCGCTTGAAGATAGCATCCAACTCTGTGATCCGCTTTTCGGAATCGGCAAGCTGCCGTTTCCGCTTTGCAAGATCCCGGTCGCGCTGCCGCAGGTCACTGTCCATGACCAGCCTCACAAACTCGTCCTTACTGCGGGAGGCGAAGGAAACGATCTCCCGCAGGTTTTCCAGAATCAATTCCTCCAAGATCACCGTGCGGATGGAATGGGTCTGACCGCAGAAGTCACGGCTCTTTCGGTAGCCGGCGCATAGGTAGTATTCCTGCTCGCGCCGGAAGTTGGTGGCTCTGCATTGATACATGACAGATCCGCAGTCCGCGCAGAACATCATGCCGGAGAACATCCCCATTTCTCCCATTTTTGTAGGACGACGGCGCGTCTGCCTTGCTGCTCTCGCGGCATCTGCGATTGCCTCCGTCCAGATCGGGTCATGGGTGTTCTCAAAGATCATCCACTCACTTTCCGGATTATGGATGACCTTTTTGCTCTTGTAGGACTTCTTCCTCGTCTTGAAATTGACCGTGTGCCCCAGGTACTCCCGCCAGCGGTCCATGATATCCGCTACGGTGGAGGCATCCCATGCGTAAGGCAAGCCCCGCTTGATATTGCTTGCTTTCCGGCCCCTGCTGGCATAATAGGCGGCCGGGGTCAATATCCTTCGCTCTGTCAGCTTCCTTGCAATCTGGGACGGTCCGAAACCGTCCATCACATATAGGCCGATCTCATAGACCACCGCTGCGGCTTCCTCGTCCCTGACCCACAGCTTTTTGTTGTCAGGAGACTTCATGTAGCCATAGGGCGGCAGGGTCGTCAGATGCTCGCCGGCGTTGCCCTTGACCTTCATCACGGCACGGATCTTCTTGCTGGTGTCCTTCGCATACCACTCATTGATGATGTTCCGAAAAGGAGTGAACTCATTATCACCCTGGGTGCTGTCCACGCCATCGTTGACAGCAATAAAGTGAATGTCATGCTCTGGGAACATGATCTCGGTATACATGCCCACTTGCAGATAATCACGGCCCAGGCGTGACATATCCTTGATAATGACCCGCTTGACAAGGCCGGCTTCGATATCCGCAATCATTTGCTGGAAGCCAGGGCGGTTGAACGTTGTACCCGAAATGCCGTCATCAATATAAAAGCGATAGTTTTTGTAGCCGTGGTCAAGTGCGTAGCGTTGAAGGATCTTTTTCTGGTTGATGATACTGTTGCTGTCGCCCTGCAATTCATCGTCACGCGACAAACGGCAGTACAAAGCGGTAACAGCTTCGACGCTCATAGCGTTGTAAGGGAATTGAAGCGCGGCAGCGGTGTTTGACTGATGATACATAGTAACCTCCCATCCGGCAGTCAAACACGGTTTTGAAGTCACCTTCATTATACCGCGTCTTTTTGTCCCTGTCTGCCTGTTTGGGAGAATTAAGTTGTAGCTTCTTTCTGAACGTCCGCTTTCATCAGACGTTCCAACTTTACGGCAATACTCTCGTCGCTCTTTTCTTGAAAGAAGGAATTGACGATAAAGGTTGTGTTGCCGATCTGTTTTTCGCTCCGCTTCGGCGGGGCGTATTTCTTTTCAGATGAAACGGTCGTTTGCATAGTTAGCCCCTTTCTAATCGTCTGAAAACAAATCATGTTTTGATAGCTTACAAAGAACAGCAGAAACGGACGGCTGAATGGCTTTTCAGCTCCACGGGGATCCCACCCCCGCGCGGTTCTCGCGCGGCCCTGCTCATTGCCTGCGACGCCTCACCGCCTGAATACGGCTGCACGCCCGGACTGTGACTGCAAGGGAGTATCGCCCCGTCTGTGCATCGTGGCCCGCGGGCTGCCTTGCCCGCTTTGCGGCCTGGTGGATATCGCTCGCCTCGTTGAAGGGTCATGGCGCACCGGCCGTATAGCTCCGCACAGACGGGAATGTATCCGTCTGCTCTATGCTGCACCGGGATTTGCCGGGCTTTCTTTGTCAAGGAGCAAAGGGCTCAGCCGCGCGGAAAGGGGTGCGCGCGGTCAGATCCCGCCTGGGTTCAGTTCAGGTCGAAACTCAGGATGGCGACGATCAGCTTCGTCTCGATCCGGCGGCGGATCTCCTCGTCCACTGCAAGGCAGGGGTTCCCGTTCTGGTCATACCCTCTGCGCATGGACAGAGCCGCTATGTAGCCGGAATAGTGATCCAGCACCTGGTTCACCGCCTCTGGGTCGCCCCGCACAGCGGCGGCGATCACCGGATACGGGATCAGCTTGTGCTTACTCATTTGCGTCACCTCCCATCAGCTCTTTTAGCAGCTCATAGGCTCGCTGCCTGCGATGATTGACCGTTCTCCGGGGAAGGCTCAGCTTTTCGCCGATCTCCCGATCTGCCAGCTCCAGGAACCAGTACATCAGAAAGATATCCCGGAGGCTCTGGGGCAAAACAGTCAGCGCGTCAGCCAGCCTGTCGTCCTTAATGAGGATCACATCGCCGTCCACGGGGAAGGATGTGTATTCCCACGGATAGAGGTCATAGGTCGCAAGCGCCTCGCTGCCCTCCTCCGGCAGATCGCTCAGGGACACGAAGCGGTCCTGCTGGACACAGGCTTCGGCATCGGCGATCTGAAAGGATTTGTGGAGCAGAAAGTCGCGACACCCTATCAAGTCTGGTTGTCCCACGGCCATCTGGATCATGCGGGCGGTTCGGTGCAGTTTGAAACGGTGTATCTGAGTCCGGCGGACTTTGCGCTGGAAAAGCAGCATAATGTCTGGCAGCGCCGGTATGATGAGATCCTTGGCGGGCCGGGCGGCGCACCGGAAGGGTTTGCGCCGGAACTGTTGCAGCCCAGCCGCACGGAACCATATCGTCCGCTGGAAGATAACACGGTGCTGGATCTGGGCGGGGTTCGGGTGCAGGTGATCCCGGTCTCGGGGCATACTGCCGGCATGATGGTATTCCTCATTCCGGAGGATCGCATTGCCATCTTCGGGGATGCCTGCGGAGAAATGACCCTGCTCAAGCGGGAGATGCTGCCAATCTATGCAGAGGCCTTGCGGAAATTGCAGACATGGGAAGGTCAATTTGATACTGTGCTGCGGAACCATGGCACGTTCTGGTCCGATAAGCGCATCCTGCGGGACAATCTGACGTTGACAGAAGACATTCTGGCAGGCCGGGATGCCGTCGTTCCGATGCAGATGATGGGCGTGCCGGGGTTTGCAGGCCGCCCGCTGGAGCACCCCGGAAAATATGGCAATATCTTCTATGCTGCCGCGCAGGATGCAAGGTGGTGAGAGGCGAATCTACAGAATGATGATAAGAGGAGAGAAAATTTTTATGGCAAACGCTCTGTGTTTTGATCCGGCTGGATATGCTGTGAAGGAATGCACGCTGGAGGAGATCACGGTGCGATATCGCGCCTACGAAGGGTTGGAATACTGCGCTGCACCCGTTGACCCGATCCAGAAGCTGAATCTTTATGTGCTGGCGGATTATTAAGCAGGTGCGCAGCACAACGGGTATACCCTGCAAACGGCTCCCATTTTTCTACCGAACACGGTGGGCGGTTATCTGCCCGGCCCGGCGGACTGTCCCGGGCCGGATCGCTTTGGCCGTCCGAATGCAACACTCTGTGCGCTGGCGCATGGCTATGTTGTAGCTTGCATTGGTGTGCGTGGCCGCACCTCCGGCCACCGGAATACGGAATTCTTTGAAGGCTCAAAAGCAGCGGAATCCGAAGCGGAAACCGGTCGCAGCGTGGGCAAAGCCCCGGCATTTGTGGTGGACCTGAAAGCAGGCATCCGCTGGCTGCGGCACAACAAGGCACAGCTGCCCGGTGACACGGAACGTATCATTACCAACGGTACCAGTGCAGGCGGTGCGCTGTCGGCGCTGGCTGGTGCCAGCGGGAACAGCCCGGAATATGCCGCAGAACTGGCTGCGATCGGTGCACTGGAAGAACGAGACGATGTCTTTGCTGCCAACTGCTTCTGCCCCATCCACAATCTGGAAAATGCGGATACGGCCTACGAATGGATGTTCTGCGGCTATGATGATTTCAGCACCCTGCGTATGAGTGTGAAAGACGGTAAGATCGTCCAGAAAGGCACGACCGGCACGCAGACCGAGCAGCAAAAACAGACTTCCTGCGAGCTGAAAGCGCTGTTCCCTGCCTACCTGAACAGTCTTGGGTTGAAGGATGCGGCAGGCCGTCCGCTGACACTGGACGAAAACGGGAACGGTAGCTTTCTGGAAGCCGTCAAAGCAGCCGTGATGCAGTCTGCACAGCGGGAGATCGATACCCATCATACAGCGCAGGCACTGTCTGCACTGGCAGTCAACGGCAGCGAAGTGGAAAAGCAGCCGTACCTGACCATCGAAAATAGCAGAGTGACAGCACTGGATTGGGACGGTTTCCGGGCTGTGATCCTACGCATGAAAACGGCACCGGCCTTTGACGCACTGGATCTGATGTCGCCGGAAAACGAAGAATTTGGCACAGAAAGCGTCGAGCGCCGCCACTTTACTGCATACAGTCAGGCACACGATACCGCGGGCGGTACGCTGGCCGAACCGGAGTTGATTGCCAAAATGAATCCGCTGACCTTCATTGGCAAAGCGAATACGGCAAAGCACTGGCGCATCCGGCATGGAGCCTACGACCGAGACACTTCGCTGGCCATTCCGTTTATCCTTGCAACGACCCTGCAAAATCACGGCTTTGATGTGGATTTTGCCTATCCCTGGGGCCTGCCCCACAGCGGCGATTATGATCTGGACGAATTGTTTGACTGGATCGATGGTCTGTGCCGCTGAAAACCAAATCATAAATGAAAGGAAGCTGAACATGAAACAGATCCGAAAACCCCTGGCGCTTCTCCTTTCTGCCGCGTTGGCGCTCTCCTGCGGGAGTACGCTGGCGCTGGCTGCTGGGCCGGACAGCCCCGAAAACTGTCTGTCCATATTTGCACAGCAGGACAAACCGGCTGTGACCGTGACCAGCAACATTCTGGGCCTTGCAGACACGGGCAACAAGACTTCATTGAAAAAGACCCTGCAAAAGACATCCGGCCCGGGTGACATCAACATTTACTATTATAATGAAGCGGGAAAGCGTGTGACATATGCGCCCGGAACGGTTGTACAGCTGGATCCGGTACAGTACACCGGCAGTGCACTGATCTCGCTGGGCGATAACATTGACGACAGCAAGATCGACAGCAGTCAGGCCGTTGTGCGGCTGGTGGATGGCAACACCTACCATGCAGATGAATTTGTTCTGAGCACGGCCGCCAGCACGCTGAACGGAACCTGGCAGAATGGCACCTATACTTATGCGCTGAATACCGGTGATCTGGAATGGAACACCTGGGGCTATACCTGGAACGACTACAACAGCGGCCGTGAATGGTCGATCATGGGCGGAGATGGTGCAGGCGACTATTTCTTTACCTTTGAGGTCAGCGGCATCCGGTATGACGGGAAGGAACTGGATCCTGTGACCTTCCCGGTGACGGTGTACTGCTATGGCCGTACCGTAACCGATCTGGCATTGAGCCATGTGTATGAAGCGAATACCTACGATGCGTCTTATACCAGCGGAAAGCAGCAGAGCCTTGTCCCGCAGTGGACATGGTACACGGAAGGAGCAGAATCTGCTGCGGATAAACCGTATCTGAACGATACCTACACGGATTACTTCTCTGTTACCTGGCCGCTGTATGTCAACGGTGCGGATGTGACCGCTGAGGATGTGCAGATCACGCTGAAGAGTGCCTACGGCGATACCTATACCCTGCAACCGGTGAATGCCTATGGCGAGCAGGAGTATGCGGTAGCTTCCAACAAAGCGGAAACCAATATATTTGTGACATACCAGCAGTGGGCACCCAGACCGGTCTATAACAAGATGACGATTTGTGTGTCACACAATGGAATCCAGTACCAGAAAACTTATGATATTGCTTCGGTTGCTGCTTACATGGTGCAGACCGGTGGCGGCGGTGTTGCTGTGGATAGCACTGTGACCTGCTATAACTATTATGGGCTGCTGGAAATGAATGAGAATGCAGCCGGTTCCGCAACCTATACGCTGACCACAGAGCAGGACGGTACAACGTATTATTACATGGAAAATGCGGATGGAACGTCTGCTCTGACAGCGGATGCAGCCGCTGCAAAGGTTTTCGATGCAAACGGCGAAGCAGATTGTAATGTGAAAGTTCTCCACAACGTGGTATTTGTACAGACCCGGATGGGCCAGACGGAGCAAAAGACCGTGAACGGTGAGGCGGTTCTGTTCCAGAAAAATTACAGCAACCGCATTTCCAAAACACCGGCTCAGATCGTAAAGGATAAGGGCGCAGTTCTGGATGATGGATTCAATCTGACAGGCAGCTACAGCAACTGGGCATGGACGATGCGCTATCAGTCCGGCTGGACGACCGACACGGCACAGCCCACCGGACTGCCCTTTGTGCAGTATCCTTACGGCTTTGCAGCGGGAAGCGAAAATCCTGTTTATGCAAATCTGCTCATCCCGACTGCAGGGCCGATGGGAAAGCTGCCGCCATTGTAAAAAAGCAATTCAGCCCCTGAAGATCTGAGGCAGGAAAATCCCCGACCCGCGTTGGCAGGCCGGGGATTTTGGGGCTACAAAAGCAGAAAGAAGGTAATGAATATGGATCATAGAACGGAAATACTGGATCTGCGCATGGCACTGGAAGTATTGCGCCAGACACCGGGGCAATTGGTGGAAACAGATGTGGTGGTGGACCCGGAAGCAGAACTTTCTGGCGTGTACCGCTATGTGGGCGCAGGCGGCACGGTCATGCGACCAACCAAAGTGGACGGTCCTGCCATGGTGTTCCACAACATCAAGGGTCACCCGGACACCAGTGTTGCCATCGGCGTTCTGGCCAGCCGCCAGCGGGTGGCAAATCTGTTTGGTGTGAAAAAGGAAGAACTGGGTCATCTGCTCTGTGAGTGCGCCAAAGCGCCCATCCAGCCGGTGGTGACGGACAAACCAGCTCCCTGCCAGGAAGTGGTACACAAAGCTACGGATCCGGATTTTGACCTGTTCAAGCTGGTGCCTGCACCGACCAATACCCCGGTGGATGCGGGCCCGTATATCACGCTGGGGATGTGCTATGCCACTCACCCGGACACTGGCCTTTCGGACGTGACCATCCACCGGATGTGCATCCAGTCCAAAGACGAACTTTCCATCTTTTTGCAGCCGGGCAGCCGTCACATTGGTGCCATGGCAGAGCGTGCCACCGAACTGGGTCGGTCGCTGCCCATCAGCGTTTCCATCGGTGTGGACCCGGCCATCGAGGTGACTGCCTGCTTTGAGCCGCCCACGACACCGCTGGGCTTCAACGAACTGAGTATCGCCGGTGCGCTGCGCAAACGTCCGGTAGAGTTGTGCCCCTGCCTGACCGTGAAAGAAAACGCCATTGCCAATGCGGAATATGTCATCGAGGGCGAGATCGTGCCCGGCAGCAACCATGTGATCGAGGATCGGAACAGCCATACCGGCTATGCAATGCCGGAGTTCCCCGGTTACAACGGCCACGCCAGTCATGAGTGCTGGCTGCTCAAGGTCAAGGCCGTCACCCACCGGAAACACCCCATCATGCAGACCTGCATCGGCCCCAGCGAGGAGCACGTCAACATGGCTGGCATCCCGACTGAAGCCAGCATCCTGAACCTGATCGACAAGGCTCTGCCCGGCAAGGTGCTCAATGTCTATTCCCACCGTGCAGGCGGCGGCAAGTATATGGCTATTTTGCAGTGTAGAAAGACGGTCCACACCGACGAGGGCAAGCAGCGGCAGGCCGCATTGCTGGCGTTCAGTGCCTTCCCGGAACTGAAGCATGTGATCCTGGTGGACGAGGATGTGGACATCTTTGATACAAATGATGTGCTGTGGGCGATGAACACCCGCTTTCAGGGTGACCGGGACATTATCACGATTCCCGGTGTGCGGTGCCATCCGTTGGACCCCAGTTCCTGCCCGGAGTATACCGGGTCTATCCGGGATGTGGGCTGCTCCACCAAGACCATCTTTGACTGCACCGTTCCCTTCGAGCTGAAAGAAAAATTCAAGCGGGCTGCCTTCAAAGACGTAGAGGTCAAGCACTGGCTGCCGGATTTTGAACTGTGAGGTTTTTCAATGAAAAAGCGTCTTGTTGTTGGCGTGTCCGGGGCTTCCGGTGCGCCGCTGGCAATTGAACTGCTGCGGCAGTTAAAACATCGTCCGGAGGTGGAAAGCCATCTGATTCTGACTAAGGGTGGAGCAATGACCCTACATCGGGAAACCGGGATGTCCACCGAGGAATTTCAGGAATTGGCAGATGTGGTGCACGACAATGCCAACATCGGCGCTGCCTCGGCCAGCGGAAGCTGGAAAAGCATAGGAATGATCGTCTGTCCTTGCAGCATGAAGACCGTAGCAGGCATCGTGTCCGGTTATAGCGACAACCTGCTTTTGCGAACCGCAGACTGTATGCTGAAGGAACGACGCA